>MDTD01035935.1_pt1 | contig 41729 bp, 42 predicted proteins | sample 811221 | NCBI WGS metagenome assembly MDTD01 (sample SAMN05326646, study PRJNA326480) | marine metagenome | isolation source: seawater | place: Pacific Ocean: South West | collected 2011
GTCGTGCGATTCGAATTCATGGAACTAAAAAAGATAAGTACAATAGTGAAATGATTGGATTGAATGGTAGGCTAGATAGTATTCAAGCAGCTGTTTTACTAGAAAAATTAACTATCCTTGACGATGAATTAGATAAAAGAATTAAAGTTGATTCTTACTACAGAAAACATTTAAATAATGCCCAGTATCATCCGAAAAAATATAGCTCAGGACACGCATTATTTTCAATTGTTTTGGCCTCTAATTCAAAGAGAAATGACTTAGTAGAAAGATTGTCCAAAAAAAATATTCCTTCAGTTATATATTATAAATTTCCTATTCATCTTATGGAAGGATTTCAGTATTTAGAATACAAGCCAGGAGATTTTCCGGTTTCAGAAAATCTATCAAATTCTATAATCAGCCTTCCAATGCACCCTTACTTATCAGAAAATGATATAGATTTCGTAATCGAAACAATTCAAAGAAAATAATGAAATATCTTGTAACAGGAGGAGCAGGATTCATTGGTTCAAATTTAGTTAACAAATTAATTAATAATGGAGATGAAGTTGTAGTTATTGACAATTTTAGTTTAGGTAAAAAAAGAAATTGCAATGATAGAGCAAAATATTTTAATCTTGATTTATCAGATACTGAAAATTTTCAAAATTTTGTACAAATTCTTAAAAATGTTGACACTGTTTTTCATTGTGCTGCAATCGCCAGAGTTCAACCTTCAATTCAAAACCCTATTAAATATGAAAAAAATAATACAATTGGTTTAGTTAACATTTTAAAGGCAGCAGTTGATGCAAATATTAGAAGATTTGTTTACAGTAGCTCATCTTCTATATATGGTAATAGTCATATACTGCCATTAAAAGAGGAATTAAAACCAAAACCAATCTCTCCGTATGGTGCCCAAAAGTTATATGGAGAAATCATATGTAGAACTTTTTCAAATATTTACAACATAGAAACAGTATCTCTTCGATACTTTAATGCATATGGAGAAAACCAGAACATAGGAGGCGCCTATTCTTTGGTAATTGGAATTTTTATTGATCAAAAAAGTAATAATACTCCTCTTACAATTAGAGGAGATGGAAATCAAAAAAGAGATTTTACCTATGTTGGGGATATAGTTAATGCAAATATACTAGCATCAAAATCAATAAAAGTTGGGAAAGGAGAGTCAATTAATATTGGTAGAGGGAGCAGTGTTTCAGTTAATGAAATTGCAAAAGTTATCGGGGGTAATCATGTACATATTGAAAGTGTCTTGGAGCCAAGGGAAACTCTTGCTGATAATAAGAAAGCCTTGGATTTACTTAACTGGAAACCAAAAATGAACGTATTAGAATGGTTAAAAAGACAAGATTTATAAATTTAATAAATATGATATTTTTATATTTTGAGATTGATTTTCACTTGCAAAATTAATTGATATGATATTTTCACTTTTCGTAAAATAATTTATACCTAATAATACATACTCATCTTTTTCTATCAAGTCATTGTAGTTTTCGTAGGGTTGATTACCATTTTTATCTTGATAAGGAGTATATACTCTGGCATTCGCATATCTTGCAATTATACTATATTGATTTAAAAATTTTTCAAATCCTAAATTATAAATTAGTTTTCTGTTGGAATTCGGATGTATAAATGAATTGCCAATACTTAGATTGTCTATTGACCAACCAAAAGTGTATACATCGTGATAATAATATGAATCAACACCAGGAGGGTGTTGATTGCCACTTTGGTCTCTAGTATTTATTACTTCGAAATTGAAGTCAAATGAAGATGATTCAAAGTTAACACCAAGAAGTCCATCACCAAAATTCAATGTTTTTACCCCACTTTTGTCATCAAAAAAATGTTCATAATATAATTGAGTATTATTTTTTTCTAAAAAAAACGTAAAAGAGCCTAAACCATTTCCAGCTTTATAATCTTGATCCTGACCAGGTTGCGACTCATCTCCAGATCTTGCAAAAAAGACATTTATAAAATTATCCCATCCACTTGGAATTTTTTCATTATTTTGATCATATCCACCGTGCTGAACAGCATGCTGGATTGAGAATCCTAAATTTAGATTTTCAAATTTTTTCTTTAAAAGAACTGATTTGTAATGCAGATAAGGACCATCATTATAACCGAGTGGTTTTGAAAATTTACCATGAAAAATTTCAGCTTTATATTCAAAAAAATTAAAGAAATTTCTCCAGTTAGAATTAAAGGATATCCCTGGAATTTTACGAGCATTGTTTGAGAAAACCATTGATCCCGAAGAGAAATTGGGGTTTTCATATAGCTTTTCATTATTAAAGGAACCTATTTTTATCTTTAATTTTTCTAATGAGAAGATACTTGATATTTCATTTAGTTGAATTGTATCACTATTTAAGTACCAATTTGATTTGATTTCAAGAAAAGAGAATTTATCTAGAATTATGTTATTCTGAAATATTATGTTGTTTAAGATTTTTTCATTATTATAAATGCCATTAGAGTTTTTATTTAAAAATTGAATATTATTTTCATTAGTAAATAAGTTTAATTGTATCTGATGATTAGATTGAGCATATATTTGACTAATAAGTACTAGTAAAATTAACTTTTTTGGAACATATTTTAAAACCATAAATTAAATTAATGTTTAATTAGACTAAATTAAAACATATACTTTTTGAAAAAAATTTTCGTTAATCTAGAAGTTGTATAACAAAAATGTCAAAGAAAATACTTATAACAGGTGGCGCAGGGTTTATTGCACATCATTTAATTGATGTAATATTATCAAAGACCGATTGGGAGATTGTAACTCTTGATCGTTTAGATTATAGTGGTAATTTAAATCGATTAAATGAGGTCGTAAGTTCATATCCTAAAATTGAACAAAAACGAGTGAAGGTAATACATCATGATTTAAAAGCTGAACTCAATAAAGAGATTATATCCAACATTGGCAATGTGAATTATATAAGTCATTTGGCAGCTGGTTCGCATGTAGATAGGTCTATCACTCATCCTTTAGAATTTGTAATGGATAACGTTGTTGGCACTGCTCATATTCTTGATTATGCTAGAAAGCAAGATGGTTTAGATCAATTTGCTTATTTCAGTACTGACGAAGTATTTGGACCCGCTCCTAAGGGTATAAATTTTAAAGAAAATGATCGATATAATTCGACTAATCCTTATTCAGCATCAAAAGCTGGGGGTGAAGAGCTTGTCGTTGCTTATGAAAATACTTATGGTTTGCCATCTTTCATTACGCACACTATGAATGTATTTGGAGAAAGACAAAATGTTGAAAAATACATACCAATGGTAATTAAAAAAGTTAGGGATAAAGAAAAGGTTACAGTTCACGCTGATACCAGTAAAGAAATTCCAGGATCAAGACATTATATTCATGCAAAAGATGTTGCTGATGCATTACTCTTCATTTTTAATTATGATTTATCAAAAGTAGAGCTTGATGTTTCAGGAGTAAAATGTCATAAGTTTAATATAGTTGGAAAAGATGAAATCAATAATTTAGAGTTAGCACAATTTATTGCTAATATTCAAGATAAGTCTTTAGAATATGAATTAGTAGACTTCCACTCATCTAGACCTGGTCATGATCTAAGATATGCTCTTGATGGCTCTAAGATGGCTAAGATGGGTTGGGTTCCAGAATCAGCATTTAATCGACTAGAGTACGTTATTAATTGGACTTTAAAAAATGATAGATGGCTTCGCATTTAAAAGATTTGTAAACACTATTTTTGGGACTAAATTATTGTGATGAAAAAATATTTAACACTCATTTTAATTTTTTTAAGCATTTCTTTTGCCCAAATCAATATGTCAGATATAAATGAGCTTAGCAACAAACAACTTGATGCTATTAAGGATGAGCTTAGAAAATCCAACACCCAAATTTCAACTGTCGACAAAAAACTTGAATCTGTAGAAATTTTATCTTCTTCAAGCAATCCAGGCAGCTTGTATTTTGGATATGATTATTTCAAAAAGGATATAAATTTTTTTGATAATACACCTACTCCAAATGATTACAAGTTAGGTCCTGGCGATGAAATAATTCTTTCAATGTGGGGGGAAACAAACTTACGCCAGACCTTTATAATTAATAAAGAAGGATTAATTTATTATAGTAATATTGGTTTTATTAATATATCTAATAAAACATTAGATGAAGCAGAAAGTTTTCTTAAAAATGAATTATCTCAAATTTACTCTTCACTTGAAGAAGAAAATAACTCAACAAACCTTGTATTAGAGCTTGGTAAAATTAAATCAATCAATGTTTATTTTACTGGGTTGATTGAAAACCCAGGTATTCACCTTATACATCCATTCTCTGATGTTTTCTCTGCAATTGTTCAAGCAGGAGGAGTTAAAAATCAAGGTTCTTTAAGAAATGTTCAAATTATTAGATCAAATAAGGCTATAGCTACAATTGATTTTTATTCTTTCTTTATTAATGGTATCGAAAACTTTTCCAAAATTAGAATATTAGAAGGTGATACCATCCACTTACCAGTTGTAAAAAATAGAGCGCAAATCAATGGTGCTGTTATGCAGCCTGGATTTTATGAATTTTTGCCTAAAGAAAATATTGAACATTTAATTAATAGTGCCAATGGATTAGCTAATAGTGCTGCATCATCTGCAATTTTAGAAAGAACTTTACTACCAGAAGATAGATTAGCAGATGACTATGCTAAAATATCTAAGAAAATAGAATCTAATAATTACAGTGAAACAATGCTTATTAATGGTGATAGCATTACTATTCGTGCAATTGCAGATGTTAATTTAAAAGTTGATGTTTTTGGAAGAGTGAAATTCCCCGGAACATATCCAGCATCTGCGAACCTTAAAGAAGTTTTAGATTTAGCAGGTGGTTTTGATGATCCATTTTTTAGAAAAACTATTAATGATAATATTATCATTATTAGGAAAGATGAAAATCAATTTTATTCGCAAGAAATTAAAATACCCTATGAAAATTCAAGTAATATGGATTTAATACCAGGCGATAAGATTTTTATTTATGAAAAAAGAAATTATAATAATTCACTTTTTTATACTATCAAAGGTGAGGTAAATAATCCAGGACCTTACATATTAGAAGATGGTTCTTCTATCAAAGATGCAATCTCCAAAGCCGGAGGATTGACTATCTTAGCAGATAGAAAAGGAATCATATTATCTAACTCAAATGTTTCGTCTGGGAGTTCAAATTTATCTGGTCCTGTCGCTAATATTAGTTTAGATACAAAACTATCAGATCAAGCTATTATTACAGTCAAAACACTTTCTAATGTTTTTAGTGTTTCAGGTAATGTTTATAAACCTGGATTAATTGCATTTAATAAATCAATCTCAATCTCAAAAGCAATTGAGCTTGCTGGCGGATTCCAAAAAAACACATTGAAGAGAAAAATTTATGTCGAGAGAAGTAATGGGGAGATTGATAAAGTAGGATCTGAGCTTGGGAGAAGAATGAAGAGGATTAACGATGGTGATCGTCTATTTATTCCAAAAAATCCTAACGAAAGAGATTTTGATATTACCTCATTTATTGCTGATTTATCATCTACATTAGCAAATATTGCAGCAATTTTAATAATTGTTGATAATAATCAATAGTCATGAAATTAATACTTCTTCGACATGGAGAAAGTATATGGAATCTAGAAAATAGATTTACAGGCTGGACAGATGTTCCTTTAACTCAAAATGGAATTGCAGAAGCAAATTTTTCTGGTAATCAATTGCTAAAAAATAATCTTCAAATTCAAAGTATCCATACCTCTCTACTTGAAAGAGCTACACAGACTACTCACATAATTACTGATATAATTAATTTTCCAAGAGAAAAAATAAAATACGATTGGAGATTAAATGAAAGGCATTATGGATCTTTACAAGGTTTGAATAAGTCTGAAACAGCATCAAAATATGGTGAAGATCAAGTCCATATATGGCGAAGAAGTTTTGATATTTCACCACCACTTTTAGATATTGGAGATGAACGTCACCCTAGATTTAATGATAAGTTCAAAAATATTTCAGAGAAACTTCCTATCGGAGAAAGTTTAAAAGACGTGATTAATAGATTAAATCCATTTTGGATAAGTTATTTTAATCAAATAATTAAAAGCAAAGGAAATCATCTTATTATTGCTCACAGTAATTCTTTACGAGCGATTGTAAAAATATTAGATAAATTATCAGATAAGGAAATTATGTCAGTAAATATTCCTACAGGAATACCTTTAGTTTATTCATTTGATGTTAATTTAAATGTTGATAGTAAGGAATATTTAATTGATAAAGACAAATTAAAGGAAAAGCAAGCAATGGTCATAAATCAAGGAAAAGTAAAGTGAATTTAGATTTTTCGGACATAAAAGTTCTTGTAGTTGGAGATTTTATGATTGATCATTATATAATTGGTGAATCAGAAAGAATGTCTCCTGAAGCACCTGTACCCGTTGTAGTACCAAAAGAAGAATTTTACATCCCTGGAGGAGCAGGGAATGTAGCCATGAATCTTAGTAAGATGGGTTCAGATGTAACTTGTTTGTCAGCTATCGGAAAAGATTTTTTTGGTGAAAAACTCATAAAAATTTTGAATGAAAACAATATTAACACGAAATATATTGAATTAATTGAAAATCATACAACTACATGTAAAAAAAGAATTTATTGTAATGGTGCCCAAATAATGAGAGTTGATAATGAGAAATTAATTAATTGGAGTCCGAGAAAATTAGATGGGTTTAATTATGATAATTATGATATAATCATTTTATCAGATTATAATAAGGGAGTTCTTATGTTGCCTTGGTTTATAAAGCCTAAGACTATTGACGTAATATTAGATCCCAAAAATAAAAATTGGAAACACTTATTTATAAATTCAAATATTATTACTCCTAATTTAGACGAACTAAAAAAATTATCTGAAATACAAAATACTGATGATAGTTCAATTTTAAATGCTTGTAATAAACTAATTGAAGAAAACAATTTTGATTATGTGATTGCAAAAAAAGGAGATAGGGGTATTACGATTGTAGGTAAACAAAATTTTATAAAAAATATAGAACCTTATCAAATTCAAAATCCTGATGTTACCGGAGCTGGTGATACTGTTATTTCTGCTTTATCCATCGCATATGCTAAAACTAAGGATATAGAATTTTCTGCAAAGTTTGCTAATGCTGCTGCTGCGTTAGTTGTAGGAAAGATAGGTACTTCCACAGTTAGTTGTGAAGAAATTGAAAAGCTACTTTTTAAATAGATCTTTTCTGATTTTAGTAGCTGAAATTTGACCGACTTCTGTTGGTGGAACGTGTTCAATTATGTCATATCCAACGCCTCTACCATAATTTACCGATTCTATATCTGGAATAATAATTACTTTTAATCTTTTTGAATCAATTAAATCTTTTAATTTTTGTTCAATATTTTCTTTTACAACTGTAGGATCATAAGGATTTTTATCATCTCGGCTTACTTCTCTTACACAAATTAAGACATTCTTTCCTTCATTAAGCCTTTGGTCAATTAACCAGCGATGACCATCATGCCATGGTTGCCATCTACCAATAAACATTGAGTATTTCATGTAAGCTTTCCTCTTTTGATTTATGTGTTGTGTCTATGTCAATAAAATTTTCTAAAGGTTTTTCGTAGTCTTTAACAAAAAAATTTTCTCTACCCCTTATTTCGGTTGTATGTAAGTACACTTCTAACACTTTATATTTGTCTTTAAATTCTTCTCTAAGTTCTCTGTATGGTGAAACAAGTGATATAATAGGAGTTTTATCTTTATTTATTAAATATGCAGCAATACTCATACCTAATCTAATATTTGCAAATCTTCCTTTTCTAGAATAGTCTTTATTTTGAAAAAGGTTACGCAAATCATCACCATCAATATTAAAAAAATCATTTTCTTTACCGTTTTCCCTAAAATGATCTAATAACAAATTTGCCAGAGTTGTTTTACCGCTTGCAGGCTGGCCAGTAAGCCATATTGCTTGATATTTATTCATTCAAATTAATCTCTTTTGGCATAATATAAAACCTCCAATCCATAACTTCAATTTGAGAATGTCTACTTACATCAAATGATTGAAATTCTTTTGAAGGCAGAACTCTTTTTACAGAACCATTAACAAGCAATTCTATTGGCATTATAAAATTATCATTAACATTATTCCATTTAAAATGGAATTTATTATCAGTTTGAAAATACTCTAACTCTGGCTGATTTGGACTATAAAAAAATTGTTCAGCAAAATACCAATAGTCTTGTTTTGTTTTTTCATTAACCTTATTAAAGAAATCTTTCGTGCTAGCGAAACCTTTTGCATTTTCAACCATAAATTCTTTTAAAATTTCAAACCATATTTTATCATTATTAATTACACTTCTTAAAGTATGCATTACCCAAGCACCTTTCATGTATGTATCTCCATGAAGAGCCCAATGATTTTCATCTTCATTACCTACTATAGGAATTTCATTTACAATTCTATTTTTTAAGCTATTTAGATAATGCACACCAACTTCATAACTATTAAACTTATCTTCAAAATATATTGCTTCGGAATAAACTTGTAATCCTTCATGAATCCAAATATGAGTTGGGTCAGATGCGGTAACGCTATTACCAAACCATTCATGTCCTGTTTCATGAATAATTAAAGGGTCAATAACGCCATACATCGGCCAGCTTTTACTTCTTAAACCATTATAGATACTAAATCCGTTTCCATATGTGACCGCTGACTGATGTTCCATACCAAGATATGGGACCTCAACTAATTTGTAGCCATCTTCATACCATTGATAGTCTCCAAAATATTTTTCATAAAAGCGTATCACTTCTTTAGATTGAGGAAAGTAGTTTGAGGCTAGTTCTTTGTTATAGTCCAAAACGTAATGATCCATAAAATGGGTTGTATCGTCTTTTTTAAATGTATCTTGGACAGTAACGTAGTTTCCAATTTGAACAGAAATATTATAATTGTTAATTGGATTTTGCACAAACCATTCATAAGAAGATTTACCCTCATTATTTTTTACACTTCTTAATTTTCCATTACCAACAGCAACCATATTTGAGGGAACTGTATAGACCATTCTTACACTATCTCCTTCAGCAGTAATATGATCTTTATTAGGCCACCAAATTCTTGCACCTTCACCTTCACATGAAACAGCAATCCAATCACGACCTTCCTTATCTTTTGACCATGTAAAGCCCCCAGCCCATGGTGGATTATCAGCGCTCTGGGGAACCCCATTATAAAAAACTGTGAGTTCAAAAATACTATGTTTAGTAATAGTTGATGGAAAATCTATTAAAACTGCATCGAGCTCTCTTGAAAATGACAGTTCATTTTTTTCATATGTAATCTTTGAAATACTTAAATTTTTATCTAGGTCTACTTGAATTCTCTTTAAATCTTTTAAACTTTTTGCTTTTATTGTTACAAACCCTTCAATTGATCTTCTTTCAATATTAAAATCAATATTTATATCATAGAATGACACTCTGTATGAAGAGCGATTTTCATTCAAGTAACCCATTAAAAAATTATTTTTAGTTAATTCAGGTAGATTGTACTGATTGCCATGTGGTCTATTTTCCTGGCAAAATAGCATTGTGCAAAGAAGAAAGCTAAATATTATTTTTTTCATAGTATGTTCTTGACTTAAAAATATTTTGAGCAAAAATAATAAAGTATAAAATAATACAGAATAAGAACCAGAGAACAATAGCAAAAGCTTCTTTTATTAGGAATAAAATATAAATTATGAAAAAGTAAATAATCCATTTAACCCAAGTAGGCTGTCTCCACAATTTCAATAGTGAATTCATTAAATAAGCTCAAGAAAATATTTATAGTATCTCATTGACTCATTATAAATAGAATCATACTGATTCTCAATAGATATATCTTTTTCTGTATATGTTTGAAATTGGTTAGTGTTTATAACATTGTCATACCAATGCTTCCACCAAATACCATCATATGGGTGATTACCTTTTTCCCATCTAAGCATTGTTTTTTTGAATTTTATATTTAATTCTTTACACCAAGCAACTAAAATTTTCTCAGGATTTTTTAACAAATTTGTAGAATCAATAATTATGAAAGATTTATTTGATTTTTGTAAAAATCTTATAATCTCATATTGTTGGGGATAACCTAACTCTTCTATATTTTTGAGTTCATTTTTAGCCAAATATGAATTTATTACTTGTTTTGGGTGTCTAATAAGAATGCAATTCTCAAAATTTTTTATCCAATCTATTTTATCAAAATCAAATAAATGATGTGCCATATGTTTTTGATACCAAATTTTTTTATCATCTGGTATTTCAGATGTGATACTTTGAATAACATCATTATAATCATTGGGATAGTAATCAATTATTTCTTTATACATCGGATGTTTTATTTTATTCATTTTAAGATAATACGCATAAAAGGGTTCGTCAGAAACAAATGTATCATTTCTCGATGACCATGATCTCATGATAGCGGTAGATATATTTCTTGGTCCTGACCAGCAAGCAATTTTCATATTATTTTATGTATTTTTCTATTTCTTTGTTGTAGAGAATTCTTATTTTGTTAACTAATGAATCATGATTGGTAGATGCTAATTTTCTACCTTCTAATTTTGAAACCGGTATAATACCAGCAAATGTTCCTGTGACAAAAGCTTCATCACAATTTTTAATATCTTCAAATGTAAAATTCTTTTCAGCGTATGCTATATTATTTTGACTACAAACATAAATAGCTTTTTTCCTAGTAATTCCATTTAAACAATATTTACCCTTTGAAGTAAGAACAGTATTTTTTACTATAAAAAATAGGTTCGTAGAATTGCAAGTACTAATATTTCCATTCATATCATTCATTATTCCTTCATCATAACCAAGCTTATTAGCTTCAACACTTGCTAAAATACAATTCAGCTTGCTCAGAGTATTATATTGAGGGCTTAATATATTATCATCTGGCCGTACAGTATTGACCCTTCCAATATTGATTCCTTTAACATATGTATTTGGATCTGTTTTTTTATGTTCAGGTATAATAACCAGGTTAATTGGACCTAAATTGGCATTTGGATTTTGATATGGAGTAATCTTATCTCCTCTTGATATTACTAAACGAATATGAATATCATCATACATTTGGTTTTTATCTAAAACCTTATTTATTTCATCAATTAAATTTTGTTTAGAATAATGGATATTTAAAGAAATACCTTTTGCACTTTTAAACAGTCTATCTAGGTGTTCTTCAATAAAGACCAGTTTTGATTTATGAAGACGAATGCCTTCCCAGATACCATCTCCTAACAAGAAACCACTATCAAATACAGAAATTTTAGCATCATCTCGGTGATATAATTCACCATTAATATTAATAAAAATGTTTTTATTCCTATGATTTGTAATAAATGAATGACTGCCCATATCTATTTTTTAATTATATCTTTAAAGTTTCCAAAAATAAAAGCAGGTACTATGTAAAAGTACCTTTTCCATAATCTTGTAGGATCTTTTATTAATCTAAAAAACCATTCCATGCCAATTTTTTGAATAAACTTAGGAGTTTTTTTTGCTCGACCGCTAAGTAAATCAAAAGCGTAACCAACTCCTAACATATATTTTACATCTAGCTTATTAATCATTTCATTCATAAAGATTTCTTGTTTTGGACAGCCGATCCCAACCCAAAAAAAATCAGGCTTTGTTTGGTTTACGACATTAATAAGAAGAGTCTCTTCTTTACTATTTAGCTTTCTAAATGGGGGAGTATAGCTACCAACAAAATTTACATCACCAAATGATCGTTTAACCTTTTCCTTTATTTCATCAACCATCCCTGGTTTTCCTCCATAAAGGAAGTGTTTATAAGGTTTATTTACACTTTTTTTTAGAAAAAACTCCATAAGTTCAGGTCCATAACATCTTTGCAAATCAAAACCTCTTCTTTTGCCAATCCATACTATAGGCATACCATCGGGTACTGTAAACAATGATTCATTATGAGCTTTATTGGCAATATCAGAATTCTTTGATTCGATCACACCACTAACACCACTGACAGTTATATAACCTTTAAGATTTTTTTCAATTAATAAATCAAATAGTTTTGGAATCGACAATGCATTAAAACCGATACTACCAACGTAAAAGTCTTTCTTTTTATTCATTTTGTGGGCTCACAGGGACTTGAACCCCGAACCTGCGGATTATGAGTCCGTTGCTCTAACCAATTGAGCTATGAGCCCTATTTTTGATTTATAGTTATTTAATGTAACATATGAATATATTAAATGAAATATTAGTCTACAAAAAAAGTTTCTAACTAGTTCTTAATTCTTCCATCGATTCACAAATAATATGACCAACTAAAATATGTATCTCTTGAATTCTTGCTGTATTTGAAGAATTAACTTTAAATGAAAAATCAGAAATTTGAGAAAGAGTTCCGCCATTTTTACCAGTTAAAGAAACTGTTTTTATATTTAATTGCTTTGCTACTTTCACAGCATTAATAACATTTTTACTTTCTCCCGAAGTAGATATTGCTATCAAAGTATCGTTTTTTAAGCCCAAAGCTAAGAGTTGTCTTGAAAAAATTTCATCAAAAGTAAAATCATTAGCTATTGATGTGATTGCAGAAGTATCTGTTGTTAGCGATAGAGCAGGAAGGGGCTGCTCGCCTCGAAGAAATTTTCCTGTTAATTCAGCTGCAAGATGTTGTGAATCTGCGGCACTGCCACCATTTCCACATAAGATTATTTTTCCACCTAGATTAATACTTTTTTTACATTGAGAGCATATATCAATGATTAATTGTTTTTGATTAGCAACACTTTCAAATGATTTTGAATGATCATTTAGAATATTTTGTAGATTTTCTTCAAGCATCTTTAGTTTTATTATTTCTAATGAGATTAAATAAGCTATTTGTAAATGAGAGAAAACCTCCAAATAATACACACATTATAAATAAAGACCTTCGAGGATTGTTTCTGTAAGGAGCTAATTCAGGATTACTAAGAACATAAATTTCATTGACATCATCATATTCTTCAAGTTGGGCCAACTCAAGTTGTTGCATTAATGTAGTTAATACAGATGTGTACAATGTTAATTCAGTTTGCAATCTTTGTTCTTTCAAAATTAATTGAGGAGATTGAATAGCCTTATTCTTATTTTTAAATTCTATAAATCTTTCTTCAGCTTTTAGTAGCTCTGCATTCTCACTTTTAATTCTTTCATTGATAAAACTTATTTTTTCGATGGCTCTACTTTGGTCCATTACATTGTAAGTTCTATTTAATTGGCTTATAATTTCATTTGCAACATCATATGAAATGCTTGCATTAGAAGTCTTAACTGTTATTGTAATAACATTAGTTAACCTATTTTTCTGAGCAGAAAAAACTTCATTTTTAAAAAATTTTTTAGCTTCAAAAATTTCTTCTAAATTACCTTCTATCTCATCTGAATCATGTAAAATTTTAAATAAAGGAGCCTCATAATCAAATTTATCGTAATAAAATTTTTTATATAATAATTCTCTTATAAAGTCATCTGAATTTAAAATTTGGATAATAATTTCAGCTTCAGGTGTACTTCCACCAAATTGAGATGATGAAATACCAATTGAGTTAAAAAATCCACCCGCTGTTGAAGAAGGCTTCATATCATTTCCTGAGTGAACTAAGGTTGCAGAGGAAAGATAAGTTGGTGGATAAAAAAATAATAAATATATCAGAGCCAAGGATGAAAATATAAAGTTAAATCTGATTATTTTAGTAAAATCTTTTTTAAGTTGTGAGATTAAAATTTTAATATCTAAATCTTTTTCCATAGTTATAATTCCTTAAAGTAATTTATAGTTTTTTTTAGTCCTTCTGAAATAGAATGTGATGGAGAAAAATTTAATATATCTTTTGCTTTACTAATATCAGGCCTTCTTTGTTTTGGATCATCATCTGGAAATTTTTCATGAATAATCTCTGATTTAGACCCAGTAATATCAAGAATTTTTTTAGCTAAATCTATGATTTGCATTTCATCATCATTTCCAATGTTGATAGGCCTATTATATTTTGAATTCATTAAGGAATTTAAACCAACTATCATATCATCAATATAGCATAATGATCTTGTTTGAAAACCTTCACCATAGATAGTAATATTTTCATTATTAATTGCCTGATTTATAAAATTGGAAACTACTCTTCCATCATTTTTTTGCATATTTGGCCCGAAAGTATTAAATATTCTTGCAATTCTAATGTCTGTTTTATGGTGTTTATGATAGTTAAAAAGTAATGTTTCAGCCATTCTTTTACCTTCGTCGTAACATGATCTTATTCCAAATGTATTAACATTGCCATAATATGTTTCATTTTGAGGATGAATTAAAGGATCTCCATAAATTTCGCTTGTTGAGGCTTGTAAGATTGTTGCATTATATTTCTTAGCTATTTCTAATATATTTTTTACACCAATTATATTAGCATCAATAGTTTCAAAGGGATTTTTTTGATATTGGATAGGGGACGCAGGACAAGCTAAATTATAGATTTGATTAACTGATAAATCAAAACTTTCACAAATGTCATGCTCAATAAATTCAAAGTTATCATAATTTAGTAGATCATCAATATTTTTCTTACAACCAGTAATTAAATTATCTAGACAATATATATAGTTATCTGAATTTTGTGTAAGATGATTAGAAAGGTTGGATCCAATAAAACCAGCACCACCAGTAATAAGAATTTTATTCATATTAAAGTTTAAGACACAATTTATTTAAGTCAATCAATAAAGTTATAGTGAATTGTAAATATTTAATGTTTGTTCTGCAGTTTTTTTCCAACTAAAATCCTTTGATCTAATATGACCTTTATCAATCATTTTTTTAAGTTTTGAATCATTAAAAATAATACCTAATAGAACTTCCTTTAAACTTTCTACATCTTCTGGTTCAAAATATTCTGCAGCAGATGAAGCTACCTCTGGTATAGAACTTTTATTACTTGCTATAACTGGACATGAATTATTCATTGCTTCTAAAATTGGCATCCCAAAACCTTCATATAAAGATGTGATGACATAAGCTGTAGCATTCCTATATAATTTCTTCAAAACTTTATCATCACCTCCAAAGATTTGAATTCTGCTTTTGTCAATTTGATATTTTTCAATTATTTCTATCTCATTATCATTGAGATTACCGCCACCAAATAGGACTAAATTAAAATTTTGATTAATTTTCTTTGATTCACAAAAGGCCTTTAATAAAACTTTGAAATTTTTGTGAATATTTCTTGAACCAACATAGAGTATAAATGGAGATTTTTTATATTTTTTCTTATCTGAATTTTTTTTATTTAAGCTAATACCATGGTGAACAGTGAAAACTTTTTTTTCATCAATTTTGTACAATTTTAGGAGATCATTTTTAGTATGATTAGAAACACAAATGATTTTGTCAGCTTTTTTAATAGCAATTTTTTTGTAATAAGTAGTTAAATCTTTCTTAGGAAAAAAATGTGGAAATTTTTCATGAATCATGTCATGTATTGTAATGATTTTTATTGATTTTGATGAATTATAATAATCATTAAAAAAATATGTTTCATGAATAATATCTGGATTCAGTGACTTAATTTTTCTAGAAAATAGAAAATTATTTAATTTAAAAATGTAAGAATTAATTAAAGGACTTGTATGGGGAATTTTTTTACCAAAAATAATCTCTTTAGGCAGTTGAGATAAATACTCGTTTGAATAAAAAGGCGCAATAATCTGTATATCTTCATTAAGCTTATGAAATTCATCAGCTAAGTGAAAAAAGTACCTGGTGATACCCCCATATTTTTGCTGAGTAAATTTTTGGTGATCAAAAATTATTTGGATTTTAATACCCCATCATTTAATAAGTTCTTCTTGAATCAATCTTTTTACTAATTTTTCCCCATAAAATTTAGGTTTCCACCCAAGTTGATTCTTGATTCTTGAGTTATCACCAATAATAGAATCATATTCTTTATATCTTAAAAGACTATCATCAATTTCAACATGTTTATTAAAATCTAAATTAAAATAGTTTAAAGCGTATTCTAGAATTTCTCTTACAGACATTCCATATGAAGTGCATATGCAGTAATCGTCAGGCTTATTTTGTTTAGAAATTAAAATCATTGCATCCATATATTCATCTGCATGACCCCAATCTCTTACCACATCTATATTACCAAGCATTAATTTTTCGGAAGAGCCTTGACTAATTCTACTCAGTGTTGAAATAATTTTTTTTGTTACAAATAGTTCATCGCGTTTTTTACTTTCATGTGGGAATAAAATGGCATTGGAAATAAAAATATCATACTTATCTCTAAATATTTGACAGACATTAAATGAAAAAAGTTGTGACACTCCATATGGATTAATTGGTTTGAACTTTGAGTTTTCATCAATTTTCTTTTTATGATTTTGTGCAAATATTTCAGAGCTGGAGCTATTTATAAATTTTACAGGCAATTTTTTTTCATTTATTATTTGAATAAATCTAATAGCTATGTTTGCCTGGCTTTCAATTGTTTCATCAAGATGAACCCAAGATAAAGCCACCTTAGATTGACCACAAAGGTGAAATATTATATCAATTTTATTTTTAATTAAGATTTCTTCTAATTGTGATTTTGAGTAATCAGTTTGAATTATTTCTACTTCATCCTGAACATATATATCTTTTTTAATTTTTCTAGTAGTTCCAATGACATTATATCCTTGATTAAGCAATTTGTCTCTTAAATAGAATGCATCTTGACCATATATACCGCTAATTAATGCAGTTCGTTCTACCAAGATGTCCATCCACCATCAATTTTGATAACGCTACCAGTTGTATACATACTTTCTTTTGATAGTAAAAAATCAACTAAAGCGTTTAGTTCATTAACGTTCATCAATCTACCGAGTGGAGTATGTTTATTGTAAAGTTTTTTAAAATCTTCACTTTGATTATTATCTATTCCACCTGGAGATATAGCATTAATTAAAAAATTGGGGTGATGCATTGCAAGGTGTCTTGTTAATTGATCTACTCCAGCTTTTGAAATTCCATATCCAATGAATTTTTCTTTCTCTCCATAAATTTTTTTAGGGGAAACTTGACCATAAATGGATGAAAAATTAATTATTCTTCCAGAATTATTATTTTTAATGTACTCCCTACAAACTGACAAAAGAGCAGTGATATTAGTTTGTAAAAATTTATTAATTTCAGATAAATCACAATTTAAAGAAGTACCTTGAAGTTTTTTATCTTCTTTGTCATCTATGGCAAAGGTATTTATTAAGGCAAAAGCTGATTTTTTTATAAAAAAATCTTTAACAAATTTTTCATCATTTAAATCATGCCCTATAGCCAAATCAAGACTGATAATGTTAAAAGATTTTTTTAGATGTTTTTTTAAAGATTTTCCAACTAATCCCTCTGATCCTGCAATGATTATATTATCCATTTAGTGACCAAACAAGTCTTTCAAGGTTTTTTTGAGAATTTTTGCTTTTTTATAAGCTAAATCAATATCTCTATAGTTTGTTTTAAATTGCATTATTCTTTTCTGAAGGAATTCTGCATTTTTACATCTCTGAGATGATAAATTTAATTTATTGTAAATTTCAGGATATCTTTTTTTAAATTGACCCTCTTTAATAACCGGCTCATTATAAGTTACAGCCCATGCTGAATAAATACCATCTCCACCGTTATCAACATAATTTTTTCTAATTTTATTCCATGGAACACCTGTATCTTTTTCACCATCATAAACGACTCCAAGAGTATAATAGCTGTGAACATATCCATTTGGTATGTGTTGAGGAATAAAAAAATCATATTTTTCAAGTACTTCCAGGAAAATCTCAGCATTTTTTATTCTTAGATCTACTAATTCATCAATTCTTTCAAATTGTGCAAGAACGATTGCCGCATTGAACTCTGGCATTCTGTAGTTCCATCCCAACATATCATGTCTTAAATAGTTAGGATTTTGAAATATTTCTTGTCTCAGTCTTACTCGACCTTCTTCAGCCCTTAAATTTTTGAAACCATGACCAGCAATTTTTCTTGCTTTTTCTGCCAATAATTCATCGTTTGTTAAAAGAAGTCCACCTTCACCGCAAGAAAGATGTTTTGTATTTTCAAAACTATATGATGAGAAATCACCAAAAGTTCCTGATAATTTACTTTTTAAATTATCAGAGCCTCCACATTCATCACATTCATCAACTGGGTTTTTTAATTCATTAATACATGGAGCTTCTCCTAAAACACATTGAGCATTATCTTCAATGAGCGCAATATTATTTTTATCTGCTATTTTTCTTAATTCACATAGATTTGCAGGAAGACCATAAATAGCAACTGGTACAATAGCTTTAGTTTTTTTTGTAATTTTTTTTAATACATCTTCAGGATCTAAATTAAAAGTTTGCAAATCTACATCTGCATAGACGGGAATGGCATTGGCATGCAATACCGAAGTAGTACTCATCACAACGCTTAAAGGAGGTACAATCACCTCATCTCCTGGAAGAACCCCAACGGCTTCTAAAGCAGCATGAAGCGTAGCAGTTCCAGAATTTGTTGCTATTGCGTAATTCATATTAAATCTTTTGGCAAATTCTTTTTCAAAATTATTTACCCATGAACCTCCTGTAGAAGACCATGATTCTTGGTTAAGAACTTTTTCAAGATATTTTAGTTCGTTTCCAATATGTTTTGATGGGTTTTTCATATTTTATTTATCTTTAATTTTGTTTTTTCTTGTTGATTATTTGACCATTCAATGTCTCTAAAATAGTTAATTTCACAAATATCTTTATTATTATCTAAGAATTTTAATATTTCTATCAAAGAATGATTATTGTCTACTATATTCAATTTATTAAAAATTTCTGCAAAAAATATATAATCTTCAATATAATCTAAAGTAATTCTAACCCCATTTCTTTCGTAATCATATATATTCTTTATTTCAAGCGGTTCAGTTTTAAAAATATTAGTGTCAAGAAAATATGTCCACATCATTTCAGTGTCATCAGTATCTTTAATTCGACATACTTTTTCCAAAGCTGCCGTATTAATGCAATAGGTAAATGAACCTGGAATAATTTTTTCTGAAAAAATAAAATCAACTTTATTTGCTTTCATTTGATTTAAAGCTAATTCGTTTAATTCCGGCTCACAAAATAGATCATCAGCATCAAAGGTAACAAAATGTGAAACCTTAAATTCTTTCGTTGCCCTATACCATCTATCAAGTTTATCAATTGTACTTCCTCTAAAGTATGATATATTATGCTGTTCAGCAATTTCACACAAAATATTATCAGATTCCTCCAAAGTGGTGCATAAAATAATTTTATGTGAATTTTGAATTAATTTTGCTCTTTCAATAATATGTTCAATTATTTTTTTACCATTTATTTCAAGTAAGCATTTCTCTGGTAATCGTGATGATTTTGTTCTAGCTGTAATAAAAACTGCTGGTGAATCAAGCTTCATTATTAATTATCTTTCATTAAATATTTAAGAGCATCATAAAATTTTTCTCCATTGTTATGATGCCCTTCCCAAACTTCAAGAACTTTTGTTGATTTAGATTGTAAAATTTGATTTATATTTTTCAAATCTCCACTACCAAATTCAACACCTTCACCTGAAATTCCTTCACCATCAGAAAGATGGATATGTTTTTGCAATGGTTTCAATAGTTTATACCATTGCTCCCAATCATCTTTAAAGTAATTAGCAGATAGAATTAAATGAGATATATCAAGGCAAAGTGGAATAGAAAGTTCTTTAATGATTTTAATGTCATCATATGAGCAAAAAACATCTAAAATTGCTGAACCTCCAAAATACCACGCTTTTTTTGGAAGCCATTGAGCAACAATTTGTATACACTCTGTTTTCTTATAATTTTTAATCATTTTATTTAATTTTTCGTAAAATATTTTTTTATCGTTACCATATTCGGAGAAGCTACCAACAATAATAACACGATTTCCTGTCAATTTTTCAATTTCACGCGCCTTCGCAACGGAGGTTTCAATATGGAAAATACTTTCTTTTTTGATATAGCTATCGTTCGAAAAAGGGTCAATTAAATTATCTTTATCAATATAGTCTGGTAAATGAATTGATATAACATCATTTTTAAAAATATTTTTTATTAAAAATTCTTGATCTTTTGACAGTTTTTTAACTTCGTCATATGATAAATGCAATTCAAAAAACCTGCTACCAAATCTTTTTCTAATATTTTTGAAGTCATGTAATCTAACCGGAATTGAAATTTTATTTTCTTCAATAAATTTCATCATATTTACACTTACTTTATTACTTTCGATAAAATTGGAAATAATTACTGGATCACCTTTTTTAACATCATTAATAAGTTTTTTATTAGAAAGGTCAGAAAATTCATTCTTTCTCAATCCAGAAACTGGGGATTTTTCAATTAAATTATTAAAATTAATTTTTTTACCAATCTTAAAATCTTGTTTATAAAATAGGCTACAGCCTAAGTTTCTTAAGTTTAAAATTTCTCCCTGATTTGCAATTCTTTTTTTAGATAAGATTATGTTGTTAAAGTTTTTTGCAATCTTAACAATTTTTTGAAATTCATTTGGATCTGAACTTGAAGAAATATCGAGGCCAGTATCATCTTTACTTTCGCAAAGATGTCTTTCTAAGTAGTCAATTTTATATTGAAAGGATGTGATAAGAACTTCCCAATCTTCATCATGTGAAGAATAACCAGTAGAACAATTAGATAATTCTTTTAACCTTTTCAAAAAACTCATTTGTTGTTCACCTGTAGATGTAGGATAATTTGAAATACAGTGCATAACACAATCATTTTTTCTCAAATTAGATTTTTTGATAGCATTGCCAATCTCTTTTTCATTACCAGCACCATAGCTAATAATAATTTTTTTTGAATATTTTTTTGCCCTATTTATAAGTTCTATATTTCTAAATTCTGGAGATGGTATTTTAATAAAGTCAATTTTAGGATGCTTACTAAAAAAATAGTCTAAGTCTTCAGTTCTAAAAAAACTCATTCCAAGATTTATATCTTTTTTCTTACAATGATTAATAATTTTATCAATCCATTTAATGTCAAAACTACTTTCTTTTAATTCTGCACGAATTAAGGTACTCCCCATTTCATCATTGGTTGAGAAAAAATCATCTTTACGGTACTGAAATTTTACTCCCCAACAGCCGGAATTTTTTGCAGCGTCAATTAGCTTAATGGCCTTATTAAAAGATCCATTATGATTGATTCCAATTTCTGCAATTACTTTAATCATTATAAAATATTTTTAAATCTATTTATTAAAATTACAAATTATATTCTCTCTTAAAAGTAATAAAATAAAATATAGTGACAATTATTTATTTTAATTATGTTTTCAGGTATGACTGTTTTTATATGCTCATCTTTTTTAGAAATCCATGAGATTTTATATAATATTAAAAAAAAGCAACTCAAGGATTTTAAAATTATTGTCACTACAAACAAACAAGCCTTTTTTTACTTTCAAAATATTTTTTCTTCAGACAAGGTTATTTTTTTAAACTCGGGTTTACAAAAAAATCCTAAAAATATCTTATCATGGATAAAAGAGTTTATAATTTTATCAAAAGTTTATTTTTGGAAATTTAGCAAGAATGTGGAAAATGTATATTTTAATGCTCCTACGTTTGACCTTATTGCAATTAATTTAGTTTTTAACTCTTTTAAAAATTCTAAAATTTTTTTATTAAGAAATACGTACGAACAAATGTTTCAAGAGTATAATGAACTCCAACAAAAAAGTATCTTATGTAAAGTGTATTCGTTCTTTTATAATATCCCTATAAGTACATATAAATCTTATTTTCAAGAAATTTATGGTGATGTTTTTGGTATTTCTGACCAAGAGTTTAATGATAGATTTATTTTGATTGAGAAGACTGATAAATCTGACTTAAAAAATAATAAAAAATATTTACGTAGGTATTCAGATCACGATATAAGTAATTCATACATAATTCTTTCATATGATGACTCATCTCAAAGTCGATTAGTTAATTATGATGAATTAATTTTTAAAACTTTAAAAATTCTGAAAGGGGAAAAGGTTTTTTTAAAAAAACATTATACTCAGCAAATATCACAAAAAAACAAATTTAATTTAACTGAGCTTAATATGAACTATCCTATTGAATTGTATGACTTAAGTAATTGTAAGGGCGTAATATGTATTTTTACATCTGGAATCGAGAAAATACTCTTTGATGATGTCAAGAAAATATGCTTATATAAATTAGCTCAATTTAAAACTAATCAGGAAAGAGATAATTGGAATAATTACATTAATGATAGGTTTGACACAAGTTCATGTTCCTTTCCAGAAACTTTTAATGAATTTGAAAGCATTTTGAAAGCAGATGAATAAAAATAATTTTCTATCAGCTTTTAAATGGTCTTATTTAGCATATATAGTTCCAAATTTAATATTACCCTTTTTTACTATATATATTGCTCAACTTTTATCACCAAAAGATTATGGAATTTTTACAATAAATTTAATATTTGTTGGACTGCTTAATAGTTTTCAAACTTCAGGTTTTAGGCCTTTTATTATTAAAGAAAAGGACATAAGCCAAGAGCAAAAATCAACACTTTTCTTTTTTAGTGTTTTTATAGGGCTGTTTGGTTATTTCATATTATCCTTAATTTCTCCAATAATAAGTTTCTTTTTTAACGAGCCATTGATAAAAGAAACATTGCCAATTCTTGGAATAGTATTAGTTTTTAATTCTTTAAGTATTGTTCAACTGTCTTTTCTTGAAAAAAAATTACAATTTAAAAAAATATTTTTTATTAGAATTTTACCTTTATTATGTGTGTTATGTGTTACGCTACCTTTTGTTCTTAATGGTTATGGATATAAAGCTTTAATCTTTGGAGAAATTGCAAAGTCTTTATCATTGTCTTTATCCTATATTCTTTTTTATAAATGGTTTCCTAGTTTTACTTTTAATATTAAATACTGCATAGAATCATTTCATTTTGGGAAGTGGGTGTCTTTTGAGACCATATTAGAATACTTATTACCGAATTTAGATAAAATTATTATTGGATATTTTTTTAATACAAACTTACTAGGTGTTTATGCAATGGCAAGACAGGTTGTTAATATTTTATTTGGATTTATAACTGCAGGAATAACACCAGTCTTAATGCCATTATTTAAAATTTATATCAATGACAAAAAGAAGTTTCAAAATACACTAAGTGAGGTTTTTAAAAATACGATTTTTATAAATTTTTCATTACTTTTTTTTATATCTCTCTTTTCAATTCAAATTTTTGAATTTTTACTTCCAGAATGGAGTCAATTAGGCCTTTTTATAATTCTTATATCTATAGGAGAAGCTTGTGTTCGTTCAATAAATCCTTCGAGAGATCTTTTCAAACTTTTTAATAAGCCTAAAATTTATCCCAGAAACCTAGTTATTAATAATATGATATCTATAATCTTGTTTCCAATAACTTGTTATTACTTTGCACTAACTGGATTTTTTTTAGTAAAAATTTTAAATGATTTACTTTACTTTTTTTTACAGTACTTTAGCTTAAATAGACTGTTGAAAAATCAACTATCGTTTTATTTTAAATTTTTATCAAGCATAGTTACGATTAATGCAATTATTTTTTTAATTAATCATTCAATAATTCAATTTTTTAGTTTAAAAATTGATGGATTTATTCATTTAATTTTTAATGTAATTTTATCTTTAGCTTTATTTATATTTTTTCATCGAAGTTTTAATAGAGTTTTTTTCTTACGTTTTATTAGAACTTTTAAACAAATTATTGTGACAAATGCTTGATTTATTAATACTAATTAGTTTAACATTTTTTTTATTATTAGTTTTATATCTAAGGCTTGAAGTTTTTTTTGGCTTAAATCTTATTTTTTTGGTTATTGAATCTTTTTTTAAGAGTTCCATACCTCTTGCGTTGAATATTTTAGGTGTATCAGTTTATGTTCAAGATATATTTTTTTTAGTCATATCAATATATATTATACTTTATATTTTTAATTATTTTTTTAAAAATAAATCTTTACCAAATAATTTCTATTTTTTTTCTATAGGGATAGTTTTTTCTTTCATTGTCCTAAAGTCTTTATTTTCGTTTCAGTCATTTGGAACTACTGGAATACTTTCTTCAAAGCCTCATTTATATTTTTTTTCTGTGCTATTATATTTTTCAATTGAAAAAATACCATTAAAAAAACACTTCAATATTTTGAAAACAATTTTTATTACTTCAATTTTTATAATCTTTTTCACAACCCTGAGATATTTTAATTTAATACCTGGTTTATATGAGGGTATTGACAATATGCAAGGTTTTGCCACATCTTTTAATGCTAATCGAATTTTAAATAGATTAGATTTAATGATTTTATCTGTATCATTTATATTTTCTTTTTCTTATTTATTTCATTGTTCAAAGAGGGAAAGTTTAAAATATATTCTTGTATTGCTAGTTACTCCAATTCTATCATTATTATTATTATTTTCATATACTCGTTCAGTACTTTTAGTTTCTATTATTGGTTTCGTCTGTCTTTTGATAAATAACAAAATCATTAGTAAAAAACTGGTCTTATTTTTCTCAGCTTTTTCCCTAATTATTTTCTTTAACCTTGTAATAAATCTTATTAGTTCTGAAAGTGCGTTCTCTTATGAAAATTTATTCGGTCAAACATCAACTTTATCTTTTCGAGCTTTTGTAAATGTAGCATATTTAAATTATATGAACTTTACGTCCTATATATACGGCATGACATTTGGAGATTATCCAATCGTATTTGAAAGCCTTTATTTTATAGATGAAAATGCTGGAAAAGTAGGTATTCATAATTTTTACATGGAATTACTGTACTATCTTGGACTACCAATTCTATCATTCTTTATTTTCTTAATGTTAAAAATATTTAGAAGATTAATTTATATTTCGAAAAATTTTTCTAATAAAATTCTTTATGATACTCTTCTATGTAGTTTTGTAATGTATATTATTTTCTATCTTGCATGGACTCCTGATTTTTTAAATAGTCTTTTATTGGGAATATCAATTAATTGTATTTTGGAGAATAATTAATGATTTTTATCGTAATACCATCTTTTAATGAAAAAAAGTTTATAAGCCAAATTCTGGAATGTTTAAAAGTACAAACTTTTCAAAATTATAAAATTATCATATCGGATAATGGATCAAAAGATGGTACAGTAGAAATTTTAGAAAATGACAACTCCATAAAATTAATAAAAAATGATAGTAGTTATTTTTGGACAAAGTCTACTAATGCGGGTGTTAAATGTGTTATTGAAAATCTTGCATCAGAAGATGATTACATTTTAACCTTGAATTGTGATTCAATAATTGATGAAAATTATTTAAACAGTTTATTAAAATTTTCAAAAAAAAATCCAAATGCATTAGTTGGATCTGTAAATATTGAAAAATCAAGTAACCGTGTTTTTTTTGGTGGTTGTAAAATAGATTATTTAACTGCTAAATATGTAAGATTTAATCATAAAGCTGATTTTTCAGAAGATCTAAAATTGTTTCAGCAATCATCTCATTACCTCCCAGGCAGAGGTACGCTAATTCCAATTAAAGTTTTTAAGCGAATAGGATATTATGATGAAAGTTTTCCTCAATATTTTGCTGATTATGAGTTCTCATATCGAGCTCGTAAAAATTCGTTTCCTCTTATAGTTAATTATGATTCGCCAGTCTATTTTTTTTCAGGAAATACAGGCCTTAATAATGAAGTTAAAAAGCTATCATTTATAGAATTTTTAACTTCTTTTTTTGATAAAAAATCACCAAATAACTTATACTTGAGATTTCGTTATAATTTTAAAATTATACCCATTCAATACTTTTTTTCATATGTGTTATTTGATTTTTTTAGAGTTATCTTTGGTTCTGTAGTGAAACAAATTAAAAATATTTAATAATTTAAATTTAAAAGAAGGTAAAAATGAAAAAGGCTTTAGTTACTGGAATTACTGGACAAGATGGATCATATCTAACTGAATTACTTTTAGAAAAAGGATACGATGTTTTTGGAATAATAAGAAGATCAAGTTCATTTAATACATCAAGAATTGATCATATCTTTGATCACAAAAATTTACATTTAAAGTATGGAGATTTAGTAGACGGTAATAATATCTCTAATCTTTTACATGAGATTCAACCGGATGAAATATATAATTTAGCTGCTCAATCTCATGTAAAAGTTTCATTTGAAATTCCTGAATATTCTGCAAATGTAGATGCATTAGGTACTTTGAGAATCTTGGATTATTTGAGAGAAAATCAGTCAAATGCAAAGTTTTATCAAGCATCAACATCTGAGCTTTACGGCCTAGTTCAGGAAACGCCTCAAACTGAGAAAACTCCTTTTTATCCTAGGAGTCCATATGCATGTGCAAAATTATATGGATATTGGATTACAAAAAACTATCGTGAGGCATTTGATCTATTTGCATGTAACGGAATATTATTTAATCACGAATCAGAAAGAAGAGGAGAAACTTTTGTAACCAGAAAAATATCTATTGCTGTTGCCAAAATTATTTTAGGAACACAGGAGAAGCTTTTCCTGGGAAACTTAAGCGCTTTAAGAGATTGGGGTTATGCTCCTGAATTTGTTGAAGGAATGTGGAGAATGCTTCAAAACGATTCACCGAAAGATTACGTTTTAGCTACTAATGAACAACACTCAGTACGTGAATTTGTTGAAGAATCATTTAAATGTTTAGGGGAAGAGATTTTATGGGATGGTGAAGGTGAGAACGAAAAAGGTATTTTAAAATCCTCAGGCAAGGTAGTGGTTGAAGTTGATAGTAATTATTATAGACCAACTGAAGTTCAAACATTGCTTGGAGATTATAGCTTAGCTAAAAAGGATATGGGTTGGGAACCAAAAGTAAAATTCAAAGAGTTGGTAAAAATTATGGTTTCACACGATTTTGAAAATCAAAAAAATGAAAAAAGATAGCAAAATTTTTGTCGCTGGGGGTTCTGGCATGGTTGGGTCAGCAATCATCAGAGCATTAGGTGCCGCTGGATACTCAAATATACTTTTTCCATCAAGTAAAGAACTAAATTTAATAAATCAGAATGATGTTAAATCATTTTTTGAAAAAAATAAACCTGAATTTGTATTTAATGCTGCTGCAAAGGTAGGAGGGATTTATGCTAATGATAAATATTCTGCCGATTTCATTTACGAAAATATACAAATTCAAACAAACTTAGTTCACTTTGCAAAGTTAAATAACGTTAAGAAATTTTTATTTATGGCCAGTTCATGTATTTACCCTAAAAATGCTACCCAACCAATTAAAGAAAGTTACCTCTTAACAGATACTTTAGAAGAAACTAATGAAGCTTATGCAATTGCAAAAATATCTGGAGTTAAAATGCTTGAACATTATAAAAAGTGTTATAATTTTGATTCAGTAAGTTTAATGCCATGCAACTTATATGGTTATAACGATAACTATAATCTTGAAACAAGTCATGTTTTTCCAGCCTTGATTAGAAAGTTTGTTGAAGCTAAGGTAAACTCAATAAATAAAGTTGAAGTTTGGGGCACTGGTAAAGTTTATCGAGAATTTATGCACGTTGATGATGTTGCAAATAGTGCACTATTCTTTATGAATAATTCTACAAAAAAATCATTAATTAATATTGGTTGGGGTCAAGAAATCTCAATATTCGATCTAGTAAATTTAATTAAAGATAGAGTTGAGTTTGAAGGAGAGATAGTTTGGGATAAAACTAAAAAAGATGGAACAAAAAATAAAAAACTCGACATCTCAAAAATGATCGAATATGGTTTTCAACCTGAGATAACTCTTCAACAAGGAATTGATTTGACCATTAATTCTTTTTGTGAAGAAAAATTAAATCAATCTTTCAGTTCTCTAATAAAGTAATAATGCTTGAAAGTAAAAATTCTATAATTATTGGTTGGAATAAGGTATCTAAAAAATTTATTAAAAACTATAATCAAGATGATTTTATTATTTTTAATAAAGAGAAAAATTTTAAAAATAAAGACTTAAAATTATTCGATTATGAATTAATCAAAGGCTATAATTTTCAGAAAACAAAAAATCTCTATTATTTTTTTGAAGAATTTGATAAAGATTTTTTGCTTGAGATTAGAGAGGTTTGCGAAAAAAATAATTTAAATTTCTTTATTGCTTCAAATCATGAATCCGTTAATAAAAAAAAATTCTTAAATCTTATTGACATTAATCTTCTTTTTAACAAAAATAATTTTTACACAAAAATAATTTTTAGATTGTTTGATATTATTTTAAGTCTTTTTTCAATAATATTATCACTTCCTTTTTTTATCATTTTATCAATTCTTATTTTTATTGAAGATGGTTTTCCAATTTTCTTTTCACATAAAAGAGTTGGTTATAAAGGAAAACAATTTACTATGTATAAGTTTAGATCAATGAAAAAGTCTTCAAATAAATATGATACTTCTCCCATAATTAAAGATGATCACAGAATTACAAGAATAGGTAGAATTATTCGCAGAACAAGTTTAGATGAATTACCTCAATTTTTTAACGTTTTTTTCGGAGATATGTCTATTGTTGGCCCTAGGCCAGAAATGAAATTCATTGTGAAAAATTATAATGAGTTTGAATTATTAAGATTGAAAATTAAACCTGGGCTTACTGGCACTTGGCAGGTAAGCGATACCAGAAACGCACCTATTCATCATAATTTAGATTATGATTTACATCAGATTATGTATTATTCATTTTCATATAATATGAAACAGATTATCAATACAATTCTTTGGGCAACAAAGGGTTTTTAGTCTTGAAGGCATTTAATAATTCCATTACAAAAATTGTCTACCATTTTTTCATGTGAATATTTTTTCGATGTTTTAAATGCATTTGATGAAAATCTCTTTAAAATTTTATTATCTCCAAGAAGATACACAATTTTACTTGCATAACTTTTGATATTAGCATCAGTCATAATTCCATTATAATTATTTTCAAAATAAGAAATTTCGGGACAATGATTTTTAAAATCAGCTACCAATACAGGCAACTTAGCACTAAAGCCATCTAAAATTGATAACCCAACATGTGATGGTAAGCACATAATATCACCTTCGATTAAAGCTTTAGATTTATTTAAACCAAAAAGCGAACCTTTCATATCAACCCAATTTTTATTTTTACATATTAATCTAATAGATTCATTTTCTGGTCCATCACCAATAATAGTTAGTTTTAGATTTGTAATTTTTCTTCTAGCTATTTCACATGCTTCAATGATAAATGGAATTCTTTTACTTTTGACCAACCTAGAGCAAACAATAATATTTTTAGTATCGGTACTTTTTAAATCTGATTTCTTACTTTCAATTATATTATGGGTGCTTTTTAAATCAATACTATTATTTATAACACTAATTTTTTCTTCTTGGATGTCTAAGTCAATTAATAGTGATTTTGTATATTCTGTATAAGCAAACCAATAATCAGCTTTTAGAGCCAGTTTTTTTTTAATAAAAGTACTGAATTTGGAGCTTTTTTTATCAAGTGATAGTCCATGACCCCAATATGCAAATCTTGGGGATTTATTCGAAATGCTTTTCCAAAAAATTAAAGGATAATTTATAAGTGTAGAATTTGCTTGTTCACAAATAACTAAATCATATCCTTGCAGTTTTAAAAAAATATTTTGCCAATAAATTGAATTAGAAAAAGATATATTTTTTACCTTTTCACCACAATTTAAATTATTAATTCCGCAGTTTAAGAATTTATTTTCTTGATTACTTCCTGTTTCACCTGCGTATACTTTTAAATAATAATTTTTATTTTTAAGTCTATTATGAAGGTCATTGTAAAAGTTGATACGATAATCAGTAACGTGCCTTTGTACTATTGCTATTTTTTTCATATTATTAAAGCAGTTGTAAAGCTAAAGAAAAATATGAAAAAAAATAAAGTTAACATAGGAATAGTTGGTAGAGGTTTTGTTGGCAGTGCTGTTGAAAACGGCTTTTCAAATGAAATCGAAAAATATAATGTAAAAGCATATGATGTTAATCCTGAAAAGGCTTTAGACTCACTTGAAAGTGTTGTAAACCAATCTGATATAGTTTTTATTTCCGTACCTACACCATCATTTGAAGATGGAGAAATTAATTTACAAATTTTAAACAATTGCTTAAATGAAATAAGCAAAATTTCCACTAATAATGAAACAATATTTTTAATAAGATCCACAGTTGTTCCAGGTACATCTAGAAAATTTCAAGAAAAATATAAAAATCTTAACTTAGTATTTAATCCAGAATTTTTAACAGAGAAAAACGCTAATAATGACTTCTTAAATCAAGAACGTTTTGTTTTAGGCGGTGAACTAAATAACGTTCAAAAAGTTTCTGATATTTACAAATTAAAATTTGGTCAATCAATTAATATTATTGAAACTGATTTTGAATCTGCAGAATTGATTAAATATGTAGCTAATACTTTTCTTGCTTCAAAAGTATCATTCATGAACGAAATGAAAATATTATCTAATAAAATTAATGCTAACTGGGATGATGTTTTAACTGGAGTTACTCTTGATAGTCGAATTGGCTCATCGCACGTAGATGTTCCTGGACATGATGGTAAATTAGGATTTGGAGGAAGTTGTTTTCCAAAAGACATACAAGCTCTAATTCATTTTAGTAAATCTTTAGGAATTGAATTACATGTTCTACAAGCTGCATGGAAAACAAACCTCGAGGTAAGACCAGAGAAAGATTGGGAGCTTCTTGATGGAAGAGCTATTACAAAAAGAAAAAAAACATAAAACATAGTCTATTTTTATAAAAATGATTAATAACAATTTTGCTAGAACTATTAATACTGATGCTTTTGAAGAGAGGTGGAAAAAGAATAGCAGACTTAAAGATAGATTTAGATATAATTTTGAAGCTGCCAGAAAAAATCTTATTTATTCATTAAAAAAAACAGGGGTTTCTAAAAGAAATAAGAAAGTATTAGATATAGGATTTGGTAGCGGCTTAATGATGTTTAATTTTCACAAATCATGTGAAATATATGGTACAGAATTTTCTGATTATGCAATCAAAACATGCAATAAGATAGGCAAAAAAATTGGCTATAAAAAAATTGAGCTAACAGTACCTGACGATTCTGAAATTCTTCCATACGAAGATAATTTTTTTGATGTAATAATAGCATCACATGTTGTTGAACATGTTGAAAAAGATAAATTATTGTTAAAGGAAATGCATCGGTGTTTAAAGAAGTCAGGAGTAATGTATGTTATTTGCCCTATAGATAATTTGGAACCAAATACTATTCTTTCAGAAGATGAACTAATTAATCCATTGTATCTTCAAAAAAAGCATTGGCATGTTAGAAATTATAATGAAGCTTCTTTTTGTGATCGCTTCAAAGATTTATCATCACCAATATCATTTAAAAGATATGATATGAAAATTTGGGACTGGAAAGTCAGACTTGATTCTTTTCGTAGTAAATTATCCTCATATACTTTAGGGAAACCATTTAATTTTTTGATTAGGATTTTTCTTAATGTCCCTCTTTGTTTAATTCCTCTTAAAATTCTTGATTTAATTGATTCTTTCTTTGGGCGTTTGGGTTATAAGAATAGGCAATCAATTATAGCAGTGAAAAAGTTATAATTATGGTAGTCGGATTTGATACCTTGGGTGAAAATCCAAACAGCTATACTAGCGCATTAAATTATTTAATTGAATTCAATAAATATTTTAAAAAAAAGAAAAATTGTAAAATTTTATTATTTGGATCAACTAAGAATAAACATTTTTTTAAGTTTAATGACAATACTATTTTTATTAATTGCTACTTCTCTAATGAAAATGTGATTTTAAGAATTTTAGCACAGCAAATTTTAATTCCAATATTTTTAAAATATTATAAAGCTAATCTACATTTTTCTCCATTAAACTCTGCTCCTATTTTTACAAACATCCCTGTAATTCTTAAAATAAATACTCTTCATCATTTATATATTTCTAATAAAAATAAAAATGTTACGCTAATGAAAAGAGTAATTAACTCACTTCGCAGGTTATATAGGTATATTTTTTTTGATTTATCAATCAAAAAAGCTAAGATTATAATTTCGAATACAATTTACACGAAAAATCAAATTCTAAAATTTTATAATATAGATCCAGATAAAGTGATAAATATATATGAGTCATATGATTTTAGGTTTGGTTCATATGATAAGAATTTTTCAAAAAACTTAGTTTTTGAAAAATTTGACATTAATTATGATTATATATTTTATCCAGCAAATTTCTGGGAATATAAAAATCATATTGGTGCAATTGAGTCTTATAATATTTTTTTAAAAAAATATCGGAAAGATGTAAAATTATTATTGGTTGGAAGAGATGAAGAAAATATAAAATTAAGGCTTAATAATCTTACAGTTAAGTATGAAATTTATGATATGGTAAAGTACTTAGATTTTGTAAAAATTGATGATATTGTTCACCTATTAAATTCTTCAAGTGTTTTATTTTTTCCATCAAAAATGGAAACATTTGGAAAACCAATTGTTGAAGCAATGGCAAGTCGAGTACCAATAGTAGCCTCAAATAATTCCTCATTTCCAGAAATTATTTCTAACAAGTATTTTTTATGTGATCCAAATGATCATGAACTATTTGCAGATAAATTATATGAGTCTATTTTTAATGATGACAAGAAAACAGTTAAAGAAAATTATATTAAATCAAAAGAATTTACATATGAAAAATCTTTCGATAAGTTATATAAAGTTTTTAAAGAGAAATGTCAAAAAAAGTGAAGAAAAATGTATTAATTACTGGAGTAGCCGGTTTCATTGGTAGCAACTTAGCTGACTTTTTAATATCAAAAGGATATAATGTTTTTGGAGTTGATGATTTATCCTATGGAGTTATAGAGCAAGTACCAAAAACTGTAAAGTTTTTCAAAATGGACATAAGAGACAAAGAAATTGATAAAATTTTTCACGATATGGATTTTGTATTTCATTTAGCAGCAAAAAATTCGTTGATTGATTGCGAAAAAAATCCAGAAGAAACTCATGACATAAATGTCAATGGCACATTTAATGTGTTCAGATCAGCCTTAAAACATAATGTCAGTAAAGTGATATATGCTGAATCATCTGCTGTTTATGAGGGAGATATGAATTTACCAAGTACTGAAGATAGAGTCTACCCTAGAAGTATTTATGCTAAATCAAAAATGCTAACAAATAATATTGCAAATGATTTTCAAACGAAAGGACTAAAAACTGTAGGATTAAGATATTTTAATGTATACGGTCCAAGACAAGATTATAAAAGAACAATTCCCCCAGTTTTTAGTGCATTTATTATTAATATTTTAAAAGGTGAACAACCAACTATTTATGGTGATGGAAGTAAAAAGAGAGATTTCATTTATGTAGATGATGTAAATGATTTTCATTTAATTTGTTTGATGAGCGATCAAACCAATAATGATGTTTTCAATATTGGATCTGGATCAAATATTTCGATTAATTATATTTTTCAAAAAATTAAAGATATATTGAATTCTGATATTGAACCTGATTATGGTGCAAACTTTGACTTTGAGGCTCAAGAAAATTTATCAGATATATCTAAAGCTAAAAGATTAGGCTGGTATCCAAAAATTGATTTAGAAACTGGCCTTGAAAGATCTATTGAATATATAAGGAGTTTTGTAGTATGATTATTTCAAGAACGCCGTTTAGAATTACGCTTGGTGGAGGAGGTACAGATTTACCAAGTTATTATAATAAATACGGTGGTTTTATTTTTAGCTTTTGCTTATCAAAGTATATGTACATTTGTCTAAATAGACCTTCAGCAGATGATCTAATAAGATTAAAATACAGTAAATCAGAAACTGTAAGCAGTGTTAAAGATTTAAATCATGAAATAGCTAAAGCATGTTTTGAGCGACTGAACATTACCTCAAAGATTGAAATAGCATCTATTTCTGATATACCTGCTGGTTCTGGGTTAGGCAGCTCAAGCACATACACTGTTGGACTTCTAAATGTATTATACTCAATGATGGGTGAGAAAAAAAGTTTACAGTTTTTAGCCAATGAAGCATGTATAATAGAAATGGACATTTTGAAAAAACCTATGGGTAAGCAAGATCAATATTTAGCTGCAATGGGAGGTTTTGTTGTTTTAGAGATTGAAAAAAATGGAAAAGTAAATGCAAAGAATATTTATTTAGATAATGATAGAAAAAAGATTCTAGAAAATAATATTTTAATTTTTTATACAGGAAAACAAAGAAAAAATCATGGAATTCTAAAAGAACAAGATGATTCAACTAAGGAGAATAAATCAGCAGTCTTAGAATCGCTTCACTATATAAAAGAATCTGGGTATCAAATACTAGATATTGTTGAAAACGGCGATATTGATGATTTAGGATTAATGTTTAAAGAACATTGGATTATGAAAAAGAAGCTATCTTCAGGAATTACTAATCAAAAATTTGATAATATATATGATATAGCTATTAAGAATGGAGCGCTTGGCGGTAAAATATCAGGTGCTGGAGGAGGAGGATTTTTCACATTTTATTGTAATAAAAATCATCAAAAATTAAGAGATGCAATGCATAAATTAGGCCTTAGAGAGCTGGAGTTTTCATTTGATTCTGATGGATCAAAAATATTATCATTAGGAAAATGAAACAAGTAATAATATTAGGCGCAACTGGTCAAATAGGAGGATATCTTGTAGATAAACTCTCAGATAATTATAAAATTATTGAAGCAAATAGAAAGAATAATTTTATTGATTTTTCTGATAAAAATTCAATAATGGAATTTGTAAGAAAGCATATTTCAGAACAAACTTATGGAATTATTAACTGTTATGGCATACAAAGTCCCATAGGTAATTTTATTGACTGTGATTTTGAAGATTGGGAAAATAATATCTTTATTAATTTAACTAATTATGCTTTTTTTCTTCATCAAACATTAAATAAAAAAAATAATCTTAAAAAAATAATTAATTTTTCTGGCGGAGGTGCAGTAGGGCCTAGAGAAGGATTTTCAGCATATTCAATATCAAAAATTGCTTTATTTAAGTTAACAGAGACTTTGTCTGTAGAGCTTAAAAATAGAAGAATCGATGTAAACATAGTTGCGCCAGGAGCTATCAAGTCAAATATGACAAAGGAAATTTTAAAATCAAAAAATGTTTCAAATAAAGAGAAAAAGTATGCTCACGAAATTCTGGAAAATGGTGGTCAGGACAAAAATAAAATATTACATATTTGTCAACAATTATTGTCAGAAAAAAGCAACGGTATTTCTGGAAGATTAATTTCAGCTCAATGGGATGAATTTGATGACTCAAAATTAAATTTTATACGTGATAATAAAGATTTATTTACTTTAAGAAGAATTGATAATAAATATTTTTATAAAAAAGAAAAATAACTATGAATATTGGTATTATTGGCTGTGGTTTAATTGGAAATAAAAGAGCAATAAGTATAGATAAAAATGATAATATATTAGTTGTTTGTGATAGTGATATTGAAAAAGCAAAAAAATTATCCACTCAGCTTAATTGTTCTTATTCAAAAAATTATGAAGAAGTTTTGGAATTTAAAGGAATTGATTTAGTAATCATAAGCACACCAAATTACTTAATAAAAGAAATAGCCCTAAAGGCGCTTAATAATGACCTCCATGTGCTTTCAGAAAAACCATTAGGTAAAAATTTCAATGAGAGTAAAGAAATTTTTGAATGTGCTGAAAAGAATAAAAAAATTATTTATACTGGATTTAATCACAGATTCCATCCTTCGATTATTAAAGCACATAAAATAATTTCTCAAAATATGATTGGGTCTATTGTTCATATTCATGGACATTATGGTCATGGAGGTAGACCTGGAATGGAAAAAGAATGGAGATCGCTTAGTGAATTTAGTGGTGGAGGAGAATTATTAGATCAAGGGGTGCATTTAATAGATTTAGCTATAATGTTTAATGGTTTGCCTAAGTCGGTTTATGGCACTGTAAGTAACTTAGTTTGGAATATTGAAGTTGAGGATTCATCATCATTTATTCTTAAATACAAAAATGATAAAACTGCAATTTTTACAGTTGGGTGGGTTTATTGGAAAAATAAGTTTGAGTTAACCATTTACGGTGAATTAGGTTTCATCCAAATCAAAGGGTTAGGTGGTTCATATGGTCCTGAAAAGGTTATTTTTGGAAAAAGAAATCTAAAAGGTGGTAGACCCAAGCTAGAAAAGTTTAACTATTACGGTAAAGATACTTCATGGAGAAAAGAATGGAGATACTTCAAGAAACTCATCAAAAATAAACAAAATAGTATAAATGGTTTGAGGGCTAATTTAATCGTGGACGCAATTTATAAATCTTCAAGAAATAAAAAAGAGATATTAATTGAAGAATAAAGCAATTTTCTTAGATAGGGACGGAGTAATTAATATTTTAGTTCCAAGAAATGAAGGATATTACTCACCAAGATTTTTCTCTGAATTTCAATTATATGATGATGTAGAAAAAACATTGACTTATTTAAAAAGAAAAAAATATTTATTAATAATAATTTCAAATCAACCTGATATTTCAAGAGGTAAAATGAGTATTAAAGAGCTTGAGAAAATAGATAATTTTTTATACAAAAATTTACCGATTGATGATATATATTATTCATATGATAGTAATTATGAGAAAGGTAGTTCTAAAAAACCGTCCCCAATTATGATATTAGATGCTCAAAAAAAATGGGATATTAATTTGTCTGAAAGCTTTTTTGTTGGTGACTCAGTTGTTGATAAAGATTGTGCAAAAAATAGTAGTATTTCTTTTATAGGAATTGAAAGAGATCATAATAAAGATTTATTCAAAAAAAATTTAATTTATAGTCTAAACGAAATCGAACAAATTATACATTAATTAAATATATATTTTTTCATTATTTATTTCCTATATTAACAAATGAATTTTTCTCAAAAATATCTATCTGAATGTATTAAAATTTGTAATAAGATTAATCCAGACGAAATTGAAGAAATGGCTTCTTTGATACATTCAGTTCGCAAAAATAACGGAAGGATTTTTTTTCTTGGTGTTGGTGGTGGGGCAGGTCATGCTTCACATGCAGTAAATGATTTTAGAAAAATTTGTAATATAGAGTGCTATTCACCTACTGATAATGTTTCTGAACTTACCGCAAGAGTAAATGATGATGGGTGGGATTCATCTTATGTAAATTGGCTTAAGGGATCACATTTATCAAAAGAAGATTTAATTTTCGTTTTTTCAGTTGGAGGAGGTAGTATAGAGAAAAATATAAGTGTTAATATTCTTAATTCTCTCAAGTTAGCAAAAAAAATTGGTTCGAAAATTTGTGGAGTGGTAGGTAGAGATGGAGGATTTACTAAAGAAGTGGCAAATTGTTGTATTGTGATTCCTACCGTTAATGATGCCAATATTACACCTCACACGGAAGCATTTCAGGCTGTAATATGGCATTTATTAGTAGCGCACCCACTGTTGTTAACTAATGAAATGAAATGGGAATCTGTAAAATGAATAATTTAAATATTAAAATTTATGCTGACGGTGCTGATATTGAGCAAATGTTAAAGATGCACCATGAAAATTTTGTCACAGGTTTTACAACTAATCCGACTTTAATGTCAAGGTTAGGGATTAAAGACTACCTTGGTTTTGCTAAAGATGTTCTTTCTCATATCAAAGATAAGTCAATATCATTTGAAGTTTTTTCAGATGATATTGATGAAATGTATAGACAAGCTATTCTTTTAAGAAGTCTTGGAGAAAATGTTTGGGTTAAAATTCCAGTTACAAATACTAAATCAGAGTATACATATGACTTAATCCGCAAGCTTAGTAATGATGGAGTAAAGATTAACGCAACAGCGCTCTTTACTAAAAGTCATATTGAAAATGTTTTTAATTCATTAAACAAAGATATACCATCAATCATATCTATTTTTGCAGGAAGAATTGCAAATGCAGGAATCGATCCTGAACCAACAATGTTGTTTGCATCACAGTTAACTGCGGAGTATAAACATATAGAAACATTATGGGCAAGCTCAAGAGAAGTTTTTAATGTTATGCAAGCTGAAAGAACGAATACAGATATAATAACTTTACCATTTTCTCTCATTAGGGCTTTCAAAAAGGAAGTTGGTAAAGATTTAGATGAGTTTTCCCTAGAAACAGTTAAAATGTTTTATGAGGATGCAAAAAAATCAGGATATAGTTTATAATATCTTAATTTGAGAGTTCTTATAAGAATCTATTGCACTATACACCTGTTTAACATTCTTATCTTTTGTAATTAAAATATCAAAAAAATAAATAGTTTTTATTTTATTAATTGAAAATGATTTCCTTAAATACAAAACCAAACTATGGATTAAATCAATTTCAGATGTTTCAATCAAAAAAGTACCATAGTTATCAAACACAAAAAATTTATTGTAACCTAATTCTTTAAAATCATTTAATGCATCAAAATATTTTTTTTCACCAATTCTTCTTTCTTCAATATTATCTAATTGATTGTTTGTTGCGGTTTGGTGTTCATAAAAGATGAAATCTACTGATTCATTATTTTTAACAAAATAGCTATGTATAGAATTCAGACAATCCCAATCAAATCCATCTGTATCAATTTTAATTATTCCAAAATCTTGAAATTTAATATTTAATTCTATAATTAATTCTTCAAATGATTTAGTAATTTTTCCAGTTTTACTTTCAGTTATAAAACCAGATGAGTCATTATCAATGTTTGTGATCTCTATTTTTTTCTTTGAAGATGAGATTGCATAGGGATATAATTTGACTCCTGAAAAATTATTTTCAGAAACATTTTTCTCAAGAATTTTATAAAATTTTTCATCAGGCTCTACGCATACAATATCGATGTTGCTCTTAGATTTAATAAGAGATAACGTATCTCCTATATTTGCACCTATGTCAATTATTTTTTTCTTATTTTGTTCTGCTAGGTGGGGAATAAACCTATCATATAGAGGAAAATCTTTTAGAAATTTCTTCAATTGATGGTTTTTTGTATGGTTGATTGTGAATTGACCAAGATTGGTCTCAATTTTAAATTTTTTATTATTAATTTTATTTTTTAAAGTATTTAAAATTTTTTTATTTAACATAATATTTATATCAAGGTGAAATTATTTTTTGATTGCATCAAGTATAATAGAAGTATACCTTATTTTATCTTTATTTCTTTTGTCATACCTTTTAGAACGATAAATCATACCATCATCTTTACTCCACTCATGATAAGTAAATTTACCATCTTCGTCAAAGTATTCTAATAAGTTGATTTGAAAACCAGCTTTTTCAAAAACTTCTGAAAAGGTTTTATAATTGTATAAAACTTTATGATCATCAGCTCCATCACCAATACCATTTATTTTTACATGATTAATATACTTTTCATCAGGAAAATATCCATCAGGAACTGCTACTCTAACATAACCACCTTTTTTAAGGAATTTAAAACAATTTTTTGCAGCTAATTCTCCTTCCTCAAGTGTTAAGTGTTCCCAAACATGTTCAGCAAGAATTGCTTTAACTTGATTTTCTTGGAAGAAATTTCTCCATGTACTTTCTTTTAGAAGGTTCAAAAATTGTATTTCTGTTCCAACCCAACCATGTGGAACAATGCCTGAAGCGCCAACAACAATTCTAATATTGTCTTTTTTTGATAATATTAAAATAAATCTTCCATATAAATTTTTAAGAGATATATAAAAATATTTTAAAAATTTAAATATAAAAGAATTTTTAATATCTATACTCATCCTTCTTATAAGGTCCACCAACTTTTACACCAATATATTCTGCTTGGTCTTTAGAAAGTTTAGTTAAATCAGCATCTAAATGATTTAGGTGAATTCTTGCTACTTCTTCATCTAGTTTTCTTGGTAAGTCATACATCCCTGTGGAGGGTTTGTTTTTAGCTAAAAAAACTTGAGCTAATACTTGATTTGAAAATGATGTAGACATGACAAAACTTGCATGTCCAGTTGCACACCCTAAATTTACCAATCTACCTTCAGCTAATAGAAAAATTTGCTTCCCATTTTTAAAAGTATATCTATCTAATTGTGGTTTGATAGTTTCTCTTTTTGCATTTGAAGCATTTAAAGCATCAACTTGTATTTCATTATCGAAATGGCCGATGTTACAAACTATTGCTTGGTCTTTCATTTTTCTCATATGGTTAAGAGTGATAATATCCTTATTGCCTGTTGTTGTAACAAAAATATTTCCTCTTTCGAGCACATCTTCTAGTTTTCTAACTTCAAAACCTTCCATTGCAGCTTGCAAAGCACAAATTGGATCTATTTCAGTTACAATAACCTTACATCCATAAGACTTCATTGACTGAGCTGAACCTTTACCAACATCTCCATAGCCGCAAACAACCACTGTTTTTCCAGCTAACATAATTTCAGTAGATCTTTTAATTCCATCAGCTAAAGACTCTCTACATCCATAAAGATTATCAAATTTTGATTTTGTTGCTGCATCATTAACGTTAAAAGCAGGGAAGAGGAGAGATGCGTCCTCTACCATTTGTTGTAATCTTGCTACACCAGTTGTTGTTTCTTCTGAAACACCAATAATTTCTGGAACAATATTATGCCAATGATTTGGATTTAATTTATGAACTTTTCTAAGAAGCTTTTCAATTACAATTTCTTCTTCAATCTTTGCAGTTATTTTTGGAAGCTTATTATGTTCGTTATAATAATTTTCTAATTCATAACCTTTGTGAATTAAAAGTGTAGCGTCTCCTCCATCATCAACAATCAGATTTGGACCCTCATTTCCATTAAATGTTAGCGCTTGTAAAGTGCAATCCCAATATTCCTCAAGAGTTTCACCTTTCCACGCAAAAACAGGGGTTTTAGTCTGAGCAATAGCAGCAGCAGCTTCATCTTGAGTAGAAAAAATATTACAACTAGCCCAACGAACATCAGCGCCTAAATCTTTTAATGTTTCAATTAAAATTGCTGTCTCTATAGTCATATGAAGAGATCCGGTAAGTTTAAAGCCTTTTAGTGGCTTAGTTTTAGCATATTTATTTCGTAAAGACATTAAACCAGGCATTTCTCTTTCAGAAATGTCAATTTTATCTCTTCCAAGCTTGGCTAGCTTAATATCTTTGACTAAAAATGGTAAAATTTCAACTACGTTATTCTTTAAAATCTTATTTGTTGATTTTAACTTCTTTTTTGTTGTTTTATTTTCTAATACTGCTGTTCTCATATTTCTCCCTTTAAATTGATACAGATTATAATGATAAATCTATTTTTTCCCAATTA
>MDTD01016984.1_pt1 | contig 41725 bp, 30 predicted proteins | sample 811221 | NCBI WGS metagenome assembly MDTD01 (sample SAMN05326646, study PRJNA326480) | marine metagenome | isolation source: seawater | place: Pacific Ocean: South West | collected 2011
AAAGATGAACAGCGGCCTGGACTACAACGACAAGGAGTTCGGCGGAAAAACCGACTTCGCCGTATCCTGCACGGCCACGCCCGTGGGCAAGAAAACAGACGCCGAACTTGAACGGATGTCTAAAAAGATTGACGCCGGTGCGGACTTTTTCCAGACCCAGGTGGTCTATGACGCACCAAAAACCATCGACTTTCTCAAGCAGGCCAAGCCCCTGGGAAAACCGTTGCTTGTGGGCCTGATGCCCTTGAAAAGCGTAAAAATGGCCCGGTTCATGACCCGGAATGTTGACGGTATCGACGTACCGGACGAAGTCATCCACCGGATGGAAACAAAAGGGGCCACCGGCATCGACATTGCCTGTGATTTTATCCGGGACATCATCGAATTCGCCGATGGTATCCACATCATGGCCATGGGCGATGTGGCAGGCACCAATAAAATTATAGAATTCACCCGGGCACTGCTCTCAAAATAACCCCAACCCATTGGCTTCCCCGGTGCACGGGATCCTGGGCACCGGGGTGGTATTCGACCCGGAATCTGGTATAAGATGCCACAAACAAGCCGGATAACTATAAAACTGGAAGGAAGGAACGCCGGATGAAACTGATGATTTGCGGAAAAGGGGGCAGCGGCAAAAGTACCGTTTCCGCCCTCCTGGCCAAAGGCATGGCAGACCGGGGCACCCCGGTGCTGCTGGTGGATGCGGACGAGTCCAACCTGGGACTTTACCGGATGCTGGGAATTGAGATGCCCAGGCCCGTCCTGGAAGCGCTGGGGGGCAAAAAAGGCTTCCAGGCGCGGCTGAAAGCCTCGGCCCAGGGATTCGGCGGACCACCGCCCCTGTTTTCCGGCGGCCTCACCCTGGACACCCTGGCCGATGACGATCAGATCCGGCCCTGCCTGGCTGTTTCCGGCAGCCTCAAGGTCCTGACCATCGGAAAAATTAATCATTTCGGGGAAGGCTGCGCCTGCCCCATGGGCAACCTGTTCCGCAGCATTTTTTCCAACCTCCGCCTGACAAACCGGGATCTTACCATTGTAGACACGGCCGCAGGCCTGGAGCATTTCGGCCGCCGCCTGGACGGGGAATGCGACCATATCCTGACGGTGATCGATCCGTCCTATGAGTCCGTCACCATGGCCGCCCGCATGGCAGCCATTGCTTCTGAAGCAGGTCTCCCCGTTTCCGGGGTGCTGAACAAAACCACCCCGGAACTTCTCCCGGAAATGCAGGCGGCCCTGACAGACTTGGATATCATCGCCAGCCTTCCCCGGGATGAAGGCCTTTTTATCAGCACACTCAGGGGCCAGGCCTTAGATACCGGCATTGATGGGATTGACCTGCTGTGCCGTAAAATTGAGGACTTGATGGGAATATAATTTTCCGATCATAAAAAAATCAAAGGTCACCAGATTTACAGGCGTGGCTCTTCTTCAGCAAGGGTATTCGTGCCCGTTGCGTATGGCGTGAATAAGAATAAACACCACTATCATCAGATGATCAGGGTTGTGACCTTGGGTACTTTAGTGTAAAACATGGGCCAGAATAAATTATCACCTGCAAGTAAACCCATGGCAGGCAACGCCAAAAGGAGCCCCCATGAAGCAGCGTCCCCTGGTCCTGAAAGTTTTTCTACCGATCCTCATTATCCTTTCAGCCGGAGGATTCTGGGCCGGAAAGCAATTCATCCACAGCCGTCTTCCGGGGATTGAAGGCACACTCACGGTTCCCCATGTTGCAAGTGAGACCCGGATCATCAGGGACCGCTGGGGCGTTCCCCATATTAAAGCCGGCAGCGGAGATGACGCTTATTTTGCCCTGGGCTTCACCGCAGCCCAGGACCGCCTCTTCCAGATGGAACTCCAGCGCCGCCTGGCCCGGGGGGAACTTGCAGAAATTTTAGGTCCCGCCCTCCTGGATGTGGATAAGAAATTTCGCACCCTGATGCTGCGGCACAGGGCCGAAGAATACCTGGCGAGAGCAGACCGGATCAACCCGGATGCCCTGAAATTCCTGGACGCCTTTTTGAACGGAATCAACTTTTTTATCTCCCGGGGCCCCCTGCCCCTGGAATATACCCTCCTGGGCACCGCCCCCCGGCCGTTCACCCGCCTGGATGTCATATCCATGATGGGTTATGTGGCCTACTCCTTTGCAGATGGCATCAAACGGGACGCCCTGTACACCATCCTGGCCGCCCGCCTGAGCCAGGCCGATCTTGACCGGATTTTCCCGGACTATACGAAAACCAACCGGGTCACGGTGATGCAGCCCCAGGGCGTTCCCCCGGAACAGGCATCATCAGAGCCCGGGACCCGGGACACCACCGTGGCCGTGCCGGATGATTTCACGGGCTTTCTGGCATCCTACCAGGCCCTTCTGGACAAAACCGCGGCGTTGTGCCCCCCGTTCACCGGCAGCAACTCCTGGGTCCTGGCCCCGGAACGCAGCACCAACGGCCATGCCCTGCTGGCCAATGATCCCCATATCGGCATCGCCAATCCCGGTGTCTGGTACGAAGCCCACGTCAAGTATCCCGGCTATGAAAACTACGGCTACCATCTCCCCCTGCTTCCCTTTCCCATGCTGGCCCACAACACCACCAAAGCCTGGGCCATTACCATGTTTGAAAACGACGACCTGGATCTCTATGCCGAAACCTTCCATCCCGCAGATCCGTCCCTGGTCCAGTTCAAGGGGAAATGGGTCCGGATCAACACCATCGAGGAAACCATCCGGATCAAAGGAGAAGACGACATCACCCACATCATCCGGGTCACCCCCCACGGCCCGGTGATCTCGGATTTCCTGAAAGGCTATACCGGCCCGCCCGTCTCCGTATCCTGGGTGTATCATAAACTGGACAACCCCATTCTGGACGTGGTCTACGATGTCGGCCGCGCCAACACCATGGCCGCGTTCAGATCCGCCGTCTCCAGGCTGGCCGCCCCCGGCCTCAACTTCTCCTATATCGACCATAGCGGTAACATCGGCTGGTGGGCCGCCGGGCGTCTGCCTATCCGCCCGGCCCACGTCAGCGGAAAGATGATCCACGACGGCAGCTCCGGCCGGGACGAATACATAGGCTACCTTCCCTTTGACCGTAATCCCCAGATGGAAAACCCGGAAAACGGCATGATCATCACGGCTAACAACCTCTCCACCATGACCCCCATCTACCCCATCGGCATCCTCACAGGCTACTTCAGGCCCGATGACAGGGCCGCCCGGATCTATGAACTTCTGGCCGAACGGGACAAATGGGACATGGCAGGCCTTAAAAAAATCCAGACGGACACCCGGCTCTTTTCAGGCCTGGTTATGACCCGTGCCATCCTGGATACCCTCAAAACTCAAAAGCAGACCTTCTCAGATCAGGAAAGAAAAGGGTTTGAGGCCCTCATGGCCTGGGACGGTTTCCTCGGCACCGACAGCATCGGGGGCACAGTATTTCAATTTACCACCTACCATATCGTAAAACAGGCCCTGGAACCCCACATCGGCCCGGACCTTCTCAAAGCCTATCTTAACCAGGTGGATTACTGGAGCTTTTTAAAAGAGTTCCTGCCCTCGAAGACCGGCACCATCACCGGCCGCACCGATGCCGCCCCGAAAACCAAAGAAGCTATCGTCCTTGCAGGATTTAAAGATGCGGTCCGCGAACTGGTGGGCAAATACGGTGTTGATCCGGCCGAATGGAAGTGGGGGGCCGTCCACACCATCGAATTTGCCCACGCCATGGGTAAAAAGAAGCCCCTGGACCGTTTTTTCAACATCGGCCCCTTCCCGAGCCCCGGGGAATTCACATCGGTGAACAAACTCCAATCAAAAATCGGCAACCACGATTACAAGGTGGCCTCCATCCCCTCCACCCGCCGCCTCATCGACTGCTCAGATCCCGACAACACCTGGAGCATCCTGCCCACGGGCAACTCCGGCAACTTCAAAAGCCCCTTTTACAATGACCAGGCCAAGATGTTCATCACGGGCAAATACCGGAAGGTGCTGTTCACGGAAGCCCAGTATATGACGGATGATGCCAAGGTGCTGAAAATGGTACCTGAACAGCGTGAAATGAAGTAGATTGAAAGGGAGTTCGGTGTGTCCGTGTAACTTTTGGTTTTCAAATGGGAGAGGCACATACCCGGCAGCAGCGACGCAAGGCTCTTCGCTAAACCTCCGGCAGCCCTCCATGGCTGCCTACGGAGCGACTCCGAGCGCCTCTTTCTGTCCATGACGAGACCGCTCTCCGACGCCGCTCCGCCCCTCACCCCACCGCTGCCTGGCCCTCGTGGTTTGCCGACGCATTACTCCCAGCCATGCCCGCTTTTATCCGGTATTAGCTCCCCAATGACAAAAATACGAATGGGGAAACGATTCCTGTGAAAAATTAATTGATAGCCCGATGACGCTGCTTAAAAAACTTGAACTTGATCTCACCGGTCATGTCAGATACTCTCATTACAATGATAACTCGAATCATCAAAATCCCTCTGACAGACTTGCGATGAAAGGTAACGGGTTTGACTAAGAAAATAAAGCGAAAACTTCATATTGGAAATGAAGTCTATCATTGGGTTGTTGAGAAGAATAAATTGGACTTATTCCCTTATGAAAGTACCCATATTCGGGTTCATCAAGACAATCAGACTAAATCCATTTTGTATATTGATGCCAATGCCTGGAATTTCGAGTTGTCCCCTGAAAACATAAAATGTGCGATTAAGTTTGCCCTGGAAAACAATTGGGATCCCAAAATACCCGGAACAGGCGTTTATGTCTCAATGAATGATGCCGGATTTTTTATTCTGCCAAAGGATACAAACCATGCTTTTGAAATTAATTAGCAAAAATGCAGCCCAAAGGGTACCTTAACAAAATCCAAGGTAAGAAAAACACTAATATTTTCGCGTTTCTATACCTTGCTGTAAATATAGTTGTCTGCAATTTAATGATAATGTTTGCTGTCTTAGCTTTGATGTCATGAAAATTTTCATCAGGTTATATAATGATCGTGGTTCCTTTCACCGGTATCCTGTCAGGATATTGGATGCGGAAAAATCGCTATGGCGTGTTGAGAAGCCTTATCATCGCAGCGAATATTATTGTTACGGCAATCATCCTGTTTACAGCTGTTTTTATTTCACCTGAAATGAAGACAGCCAAGCAGAAGAAGTTTGAAAATAATAGAATTCTGGAACAGAACAAACCTGAAAACGCTTCAGGCCAATAATTGTCGTTTGGCTTTGTTTTCTTCAGTTGATGACGTACGATTTTGATATAAAAGGAGAAATCAGTCCAGACAGGTGCCAGAGTGTTGCAGTTCCGATCCATAGACCATGGGTCATGGCCCAATTGTTTTTTCCATGGGAATCGTTTCCCCCTTTGGATCGTTTAAAATAAGCCAACGCTTGCCCCAAAAATGAAATCCAGGCAATGATGATCCAGATGATATAGACGTCCACTGTAACAGAAAACAAAAACCCGGGAGATGCCCCCATCTGGTCAACAAGGATGAATGCAATATTTGAACTAAGCCTTATGAACAGGGTATATCCTGCTGTGGCAGCCAGCATGATTGCCATTGTCATTATCTTATGAGGAACCTTCATTTCAGCACCTTAGAATAACCGTTTACTCTGACGGAGTTTAATATTAAATTATTCGGGAACACAAGCCATGTCTTCAATAAAATTTTATGGTTCTTTGAATATCGTTTTTTTCACCGGGATATTGATCATGTCATTTACAGGGACAGGCCTTGCCGGACAGAATATTCTTCAACCGGTACTCAGAGGCAAAGAGGCATTACCGGATGCCATTAATGGGCCTGGAATTGAAAGTCTTGATGCCTTTGAAAGTGAACCTGAAAAAGAAAAGAAAATCAGTGAAGACCACATTCAGGGAAGGTTTTTACAGGCACTGGGTATGGATGATGTTGTCCAGGCTGAGTACCTTCTCTCAAAGGGGGCACAGGTCAATCTACCCCTTGTCAGCACCGGCTCCACTGCATTGATGCTGGCGCAGTCTCTTTCCATGGCCCGGATGCTTGTCTTAAACGGGGCTGATGTCCATGCCCGGGATAACAAAAACGGCACATCCCTGCACTATGCAGTGACAAGACCGGCTGCAACTGATTTAATTTTGTTTCTTGTAAAATCCGGTGCCGACATCAATGCCCAGGGCTGGAAAAATGAAACACCTTTCAATATAGCTGTCTGCTATCTTAATGAAACCAGAACAGAAAATATGAAAATCGTAAAAGTACTGGCAGAATCAGGTGCAGATATTAACGCTCGTGACAATAATGGTTTCACTGGCCTTATGCAGGCTGCAGCCACGGGCAATAATGCCCTGGCTGACATGCTCATTTCTCTTGATGCAAACAAGGCACTGACAGATCCTTACGGTAAAACCGCCAGGGATATTGCCTATGAATTCGGTTCCAGATATATCTGGCAGCAACTTGAATAAATTCTAAAACCGCTTGAAATCATTTCCTGCGATATATGGTTGACCCTTTACAGATGAGATTCTTGTTATTGTCAACAGCAGCGTATGAAATTTCCACAGGACCGCGGCGGATAGCCTTGGTAACGTCTAAAGTCATGTTCCAATGGGTGCCTCGTTTTTGGTTCCATCCATTGCCCCGGTTGGCAATGGTTACGAATTGCCCGTTTATGAACAGACCAACCTGGTGAACATAGCGATTTCCGTCAAGAATACCAATGACGACATCCACCTTGTGATACATGGCCCCCGCGATGCTATTGTTGGAGGTGTCCCTTTTAACAGAAATGGTGATACTGCTGCAATTGGTGCTTTTTATCGGCTGAGGGCTTGGTTGGGGAGTTGGCACGGGATCAGGCTCGGGCTGAATTTTACGTGTGGAAATGGTTATTTGCTCTATATTATATCCCATATCCGGTGTGGTTTGATATTCTCCTGTGACAGCACATGCCAGTTGAATTTTTTCACCCGGTTTAAACGGCACCTGCCACCAGGCACCGGACCGGGCTCCCGGTCGAATCGGATCGCTCAGTTTGACAATATTGTCATGGGATCTGCCGTCTTCAAATGTCCACCTGAATAATACAACTACATTTTCAAGCGCTTCAAGTGTGTTCATATTGACAATATTGCATGTGGCCTTGCAGTTGTTGCCATCCACCTGTTCCGGCCGGATCGGTTCTATTTTGATTGTGGTGACAGATGCTTTAAACATGGTCATGACGGCCCGCACAGCATAACTGATGGCATACCCCGGGGTATTGAAAAATGGTTCTATGTTATTCCGGGTCCTTTGGGCGCAGACAGCTGCAAATCGTTTGGCAGTATTATAGAATTCAACGCCGGGATCATGTTTTTTAACAAGTTTTATTCTTGGGTTTTTCCAGTCGGGATCATATCTTGAGATGCTCAGGATATGATTCAGGTATGTTTCATATATGCCCTGGGACCAGAGTTTATGAGCCTGTTTTTCCCACATGGCATGGCTTCCGGTCAGAATACGGGACTCTTGGATACCGTATCCATTGTAATACCAGGGGTCGTACCAGTCTGTTGTACCCACTTTCCCGTTTATTTTTAAAGGATGATATGCTGTAAACGCATCAAGGGCTTTGTGAAATCTCTGATTCCCTCCCCACCCGTCAGGTACGGGAGAGGCAATATACAAAAGGGCCGGCCCGCTTTCGGCAAGACTCAAATTGCCAATATCCGCCTGTTTTCTTTGATGGGCAAGCCAGGCCGGGATACCTGCGGTGTGGTAGGGCACATGCATGTCGCTTAAAAAATGAGCTGCCCATGCTGCTGATTTAGCAGCGCCATCACCGGTTTTATGCTGGATCGTATTGGATACTAAATTTTTATAATGCTTGCCGACTGCATCCGGCCCGCCGCCCTGTTGGGTTTCTGGATTGTAATAGTGTTCTGAAAAAAGGGAAGACCCGTCAGCATCCGGTCCTGTGCCTGACATGGAAAGATTTCCGTCTAATGAGACCCAGTCATAGGACATGATCTGTCTGACTGTTGGAAACCCCAGCACCCCGAACCCGGGATCGCTGCTGATTCTGCCCATGGCCGTTTCTACAATTGATGCATGGGTATTTGCCATGCCGTCAAACGATCCCCAGCCCAGAACCCTGGCCGGGTTGAAAAGCAAGGCCCCGATTGACCCGGCAGTTGCAGCAAGCATCTTTCTTCGTGATAGATCCATTTTCCTCCTTTTTATTTGGGGCGAAAACGTCAAAATCAAAATCACAAAAACAGTTCAGTAATATATCCAAGCAACTAATTAAGTCTTTTTACGAAAAGACCATTTATCTGCTGTCTTTCGGGATGAGGTCAGCTTAGTATTTATCGCCAGCGATTTGAACCCCCAAAAAGGATTTTGTTAAAATATTCGTTTGGATTACAACAATATGATGTGTGGATCCGTTTATCGTCTTATTATCCGACAGCTAACCGCATACCCTGAAAATTTGAATGATATCCGACCAGATGTGGATAGGCCGGACGGAAACCCAAGAGTCACGTTTATTGGAGATAATCACGATTCTGAAAAAAATACAATAAGGAGGAATATGTATTATTTTCATCCCACCTGATGGTGGACTCAAGTTTTATCTTAATGCCCTGTTATCATTTCGATTGACAGAGATACCACCCGCGGCAAAAGGCTTGCGAAGGCGACTAGGCAGCTGGTGCCGTGGAGGCCCGGAACGGCGTGAGATTGCGCGGGGCGTCAGGGATAGACAGACCCGTGAACCTCCGCTACTCCGGCGATCACGACGATTGCCGGAGTTTTAGTGGAGGGTCCCGCGGGGCCAGCTGCCGGGTATATGCCCGGATATAATATGGTCCGGTACTTCATTTGAATTTAATCTTTGGCGTATGAAGGCTGCCATTCTCGTTCAGATCAGGATTATCGGTTTTCACCAAAGGTGGGTACTGGTGGCCATTCCAAAATTTTCTATTTTGACTCACACCGAATCGTCTTCGATTTCAGCCCCCGTCCTGATAACGTCGGGGGAAGGGTGACCATTACTCCGCACCCAAAGGATCTCTTTCACAAGACTCCCGAACCGCGTCAAGGATATCGTCTGTCGTTGCCTTTGTTTTTAAACCAGCCACGTCAAAAGGTGATTTTGATGATTCTGTAAATAAAGTACCTTGATTTGACAGATAATATTCAAAACCGCCTGTGGAGAATCTCCACAATCGGCAGTTCCCAGGAATCGGTTCGAATCTTGCCGGGTGAGTTGTCATCTTCATCACTGCGTTTGCGGCCGACAATGCCCATTACTCTGGCGCTGAGGATATGATGGCGGCAGGCCTGCCATTTTCTGCCGGCATTGTTTGACAGCCGTGAAAGAATGCCGCCCTGGCGGTCGGTAATGAACATATGGCCGCCTTTTTTAATGAGTTGCACCCTGTCCCCGGTTTCAAGCCGGGTGAGGCGTTTGTGGATTTCATCTGTGTCAGGGCGCAATCCCGGATACCTCAGGTAGATATCGGACATCCCGAGAACGGATACGGTGATGTCCTCTGAAAAGCCCGGGATGGAGGCCTTGGGTGCTGAGGTTTCCGTGACAAACCCGTTGGCTGCCAGGGGATTGATATGGGGATTGGCGGAGTTGTCTGTGGCGCAGATGTATAATTGCCGCTCCGCCCGGGTCATGCCCACGTAGAACAGGCGGCGTTCCTCTTCCATTTCAAAGGCGGTGCCGGAGCGCCATCCGCCGTCGAGGATGAAAACCACGGGGAATTCCATACCCTTGACGCTGTGAACGGTGCCGGAGAACACGCCTGTGCCGGTTTTGTGTTCCTGCCGCTCTTCGGCCAGGGCTTCCCAGATGAAATCATGGGCCCGGGCCAGGGAGATTGCCATGTCCGGGTTGATATTCTCCCAGGCATCCAGCATCTGCCCCACCAGGGCGGTCCAATTGTTCTCCCGGGAAAATGTTTCCATGACTGACGATTTGAGATCGGCCGGCCGCAGACTCTCTTTTTTGCGGGTTTCCAGGTGGTTTAAAAGATGCCGGATCTCTCGGAGGCGGGAAACGGGGAAGCCGCCTCCGGCCTTGAGGGGGTAGCAAAAATCAATGCCTTCACGGGCCAGGGCCATTCTCAGGGCCACCAAGGGGGGATGGCCGATCCCCAGGCGGGAAACCACGGCGATATCCCCAGGGGTCAACGCCGGGTTTCCGGCAAGGATTTTTTTGATGGTGCCGGCGATAAACACTGCCTGGGATGGCAGGTCCGGGGCGCGTACCAGTTGCACCATCCTGTCCGGGGGGCAGGCGGCGGGCGTTGTTTCTTCTGCCTTGCGCCTGCGGTTAATGCAGATGGGATGGTCCGTTTTCATGCGGTCCCTGTTCCGGGCGATGAAGGCGTTGGCGGCGGTGATGATGGGAAAGGACGACCGGTAGTTCTCCACCAGGTAAAAGGTGTCGGCGTCATAATCTTCTTTAAACCTGCGGATGAACTCCACGTTGGCGTTCCTGAAGGCGTAAATGCTCTGGTCGTCGTCACCCACGGCCATGATGGAGATGCGGGCGTCGGCATCGGCGGCCATCCGCCCGGTGAGGGCGGAGATGAAATCGTACTGGCGGCGGTCGATGTCCTGGTATTCATCCACGAGGATATAGCGGTATCGGGCCAAAAGAAGCTCCCGGGCTTCGTCCCCGTCCATTCCAATGCCCAGGCCCGCCACCTCACGATTTCCCCTGAGGATATCGACGGCCTCGTCAATGAGGCCGTCAAAGTTGACCGCCTCCCCTTTGGGATCCCTGGAAGAGTTTTCTGCAAAGGCACGGCCGCAGATGCGCATGGCAAAGCCATGAAAGGTCATGGCCGTGATATGCGATCCCATCCTGCCGGCCAGCGCCCGAATACGCTTTCGCAGTTCCAGCATGGCCCGGTGGTTGTAGCAGAGCACCAAAATGGCTGACGGGTCAATGGATTTGGCTTTCATCAACCAGGCGCAGCGGTGAACGATGAGACGGGTTTTCCCGGAGCCGGGGCCGGCCAGTACCAGGAGGTTCCGGTCCTGCGGCATGGCGGTAACGGTTTCCTGGATATCGTTTTCCAGGGACTGGACGATCTGCCGATAACTTTGTGCCGTCATGGCGGTATGGATAATCTTCTTTTCCCCGGGAAAGTACTGCCGGATAAAGTCCTCATGGGAGGCGGTAAAATAATCCGCCACAAAATTGAGAGCGGTGCGGATCTTTTCCAGGCCCAGGAGGGCGAACTTCTCCATGACATGGACCTGGACATTTTTCTGGTCGTAGTGAAGAGACAGGGGGGCATAGTCGGCCTTTGTGTACCGCCGGCCGGCAGCCCCGGGCGTCAGTTCCAGGGTAAAGGCCTGGCGGAACACCCCCAGTCCGTTCTGGAGGGTGAGGGCTTTTATATCGTGGAGATACAGCAGGGACCGCTCCACCAGCGCCCGGGTGTCGCCTTTGAATCCCGACAGGAAAACATGCCCGGTCATATCGGCGAGGATATCTGAAATAAAAAACTTGGCCAAGACCTCTGCCTGACCACTGCGCAGGGAGGCGGGAAGTGCGCGGATAATGGCCTCGATGATGAGGCCGGCGGCCTGATGGCGGCGTGCCATGCGTTCACCCAGGGTATCCCAGTCAACGGCCCTTCGGACCCACCGCTGGTCCGTGCCCCTGCGGCCGGTGATCTTCAGGCTCTTGCCGCCGGTTTCCCCCTTGTCATTGGCCAGGCATCGAAGGATGCGTTCCACAGCCTCGGTGTTCACCCGGTCAAATCCGGCATCCTTGAGGCGCTGGGACATGCGGCGCAGATTGAAGATGCCGGCCTCCCCCTCGGTGTCTATGCCGGATTCCGCCGCCATCTCCGCCATCAGGCCGGCCATCTTTTTTTCCGCCCGGCTGAAATAATCCAGTACATCCACGGCCTTGTTCTTCCCCTTGGGACGGATGAAGGCGCTCATGATCACCCCTTCTCTCACCAACCCTGTCTTTGCCATGTCGGACAGCAGAGAGATGACCTCCCGGGAGTCCAGATATTTGTCCGGCAGATCCTTTATTTTCCCAAGTTCCGTGCAAATATCGTCGGCAGACATCAGGGCGTTGGGATCGGCATTGAAAAAGAAGTGGAGGATGGTCGAAAAAATCCGGCGTTTCATCCGGGACAATCCCAGGCGCTCCATTTTTTCTGCCGCATCTGCCATATCCCGTACCATGGGCGTGCCCTGGAAAAACAGGGTGCGGTTGAAATCCCTACGGATAAAGCCCTTGCGCTCCAGCCAGCTCAGGCCGATGCGGGCCCGGGCATCCCCGCCGTCGTCCGGGTCCTGCCCCATGATCCGGGCGATTTCTCCGGGGGTGATGATCACCTCCGGGGTTTTGGTTCCTCTTTTTTTCAGGATGCCCAGGATCTTTTTAACATCTTTCAGGGAAAGCCGGGACAGGGCATTCAGGGAAAACTGGCTCTCAATATCCGCCTGCTCGTAAAGGAGAATGCACTCCGACGGCATAAGATCCCGCCCGGCGCGCCCCGCCTCCTGGAGATAATTTTCCAGGGAGCCCGGAATATCCGCATGGATGACCAGGCGGATGTCCTTTTTATCGATGCCCATGCCAAAGGCGTTGGTGGCGCAGATGACCGGGATGGCGCCTGCCACAAAGTCATCCTGGATATTCCGTTTGTCCGGCTCGCTGCGGCCGGCATGAAAGGCATGGGACAGGATGCCCCGCTCGTTTAAAAAATCGCTGACCTCCTCCGTCCGCCTGCGGCTGGCGCAATAGACGATGGCGCCGCCGCCATTCTCCGCCAGGCCCTCCTGAAGGCAGTTGAGGATAACATCGTACTTTTCATTCCGGGTCACCGGCCAGACCTGGAAGGAGAGGTTGTCCCGCTCCACCCCGCCGATAAACGAGGCAAGATCAATACTGAGCTTTTCCTTAAGATGGCTGATGATCTCTTCGATCACATCCTTTTTGGCCGTGGCCGTGAACGTCCCCACCAGAGGGGGGCGTTTCACCGCTTTCCCGTATGCGGCGATAAACTCCGCCACATGGAGGTAGTCCGGCCTGAAATCATGTCCCCACTTGGACAGGCAGTGAGCCTCGTCAAACACCCAGCACCCCACGGTGCGGGACCGGATGAGATCCGCCACACTCCTGTTCCGCAACTGCTCCGGCGAAATGTACAAAATGCCCACATCCCCCAGGCGGACCTTTTCCATGACCGCCCCCCGTTCCGGCAGGGTCAGGCTGCCGTTAATGGCGGCGGCCACCTCCGTGCCCGTGGCCCGGTTCAGATTGTCCACCTGGTCCTTCATCAGGGCTTTTAAGGGAGAAATGATCACCGTAAGCTCTCCGAGCCTGTGATACCTGTGCAGTGCCGGAATCTGGTAGCAGATGGACTTGCCGCCCCCCGTGGGCAGAATGCCCAGAAGCGGCACCCCCTGAAGGCCTGCCTCGATCACCTCCTGCTGCAGGGGCCTGCCGTCGGGCAGGTTCCTGTAACTGTCAAACCCAAAGTATTTTTTCAGCAATGCGACGGCATCGTTGTTTGCCCGGCAGTATTCGCAGGTGTCGTCAGCACAGGCATACCGCAGCGTCCGGATGATATCGGCGATCTTTGGGAACCTGTGGCCCACCCAGGGCGGAATAACGGAGTTGCTTCCGGCCACCATGACCCAGGAGAGGACATAGGCCAGGACGACCCGTCTATCCGCGTCGCCGGCATATGTCTGCCAGACAGCGTCAAATCCGTTCTCGCAAACCTTTCCTTTAATTAGCCTGAGAAACGCGTTTCGGGCCGTTTCCGGGGAAAACGCATCCCCCCCAAACGCCGCGAACAATTCTCCCATCCCCCTTCCCAATGCCTCGAAGGCAAAGGCGCAGCATCCCAGAATCCCGGGGCGTCTTTCTTCCAGCGCCCTCAATGCCGCGGCCTGATCTTCAAACACTGCCAGGGACAGCCTTGCATCGGCCACGGGATCGTTTTTCCCGCTTCTCACCAGCTTATAGTCCTTCACCAGGCTGTGATAGGGATTTTCCGGAAAGGCCAGGGGGGAGAGGAACAAGGTGTCGATCACGGGCAGGTCCAGAAAAGACGCACCAGGCAATACCGCTTTTGCGGCCGGGATATCATGGACGATGATGTTATGCCCCAGAAGGCAGGCGGCAGGCCGCGAAAAAGCGTCCAGTTCATTCAGGGCAGCCTTGATATCGCTGATATCCCGCAGATCCAGGGACTGATCCCCCAATACCGCACCGATATGAAAAATCCGGCCGTCCGGAAGGGTTTCAAAATCTACGGCCAGAATATCCTGAGCTGCAACAGATCCCATTCTGTATTTATCCCGTGTTTCGTTGTTCACCCACGCATTACCTCCATGGCACACATATCATAAACCGGCAATAACGGCATAAGGTATTTTCCCTGGCACCCGCCGGCAGCCACGGCCAAAGCCATATGCCGGACTCTTGATAATCCTTTTATCCTTTGTTATATCTTCTTTGATCAAAGGCAAGATCCTGTTCGTACATTACATTTTCATATCACAGGGGGGCTATTGTGTTGACCGGTCATGAAACCGTTCCTTCAAAACCGCCGCGATCCGGGGGATCCCAGATAAAGCTGGCCATATACATTTTCCTGCCTTTGGCCTTGATTACATCCTGCGCCCTCTGGTTTTTCTATTCCCAGGAGATAAACTTCCTGAAAACCAACCTTAAAAAAAATGAATCCAGTATCGTAAATATAGAGAGCGCAAAGATAAACGGGGATTTTGATCTGATTATTTCAGATCTTCTTTTTTTCGCAAGCTACAATCAACTGCTGAACATGCTGGACGGCAAAGAACACGCCCTGGATCAAACAGCCTCGGATATTGCGCTGTTTGTAAAGGGCAGCAAGCTATTCGATCAAATCCGGATACTGGATATCACGGGGATGGAAATGATCCGGGTAAACTGGCAGGACAACACCCCGGTCATCATCCCGCAGGAAAAGCTTCAGTTTAAAGGAAGACGGTACTACTTTTTAAATTCCGTGATGCTGGAAAAAGAGCAGATTTACGTCTCCCCCTTTGATTTGAATATGGAAAAGGACAAAATCGAAATACCCATCAAGCCGACCATTCGATTCGGAACCCCCATATTTACAAGGGACGGTGCCGCAAGCGGGGTCATCATCTTCAATTACATGGGAAAAAACCTGATCAACTCCTTCAAGAATCTTGTGGCGGGTTCCTCAAGTTTTCAGATGCTGTGCAACCCTGACGGCTATTGGCTGGTGGGGCCGGAAACCGATCTTGAATGGGGCTTCATGTATGAAGACCGGCAGGACCAGACCATGCGCCAGCACTATCCTGAGGCCTGGGAAAAAATCGCAGATTCTGAATCAGGCCAGTTTGCAGATGAAAACGGGTTATTCACATTCAACACCGTGTATCCGCTCCTGGCAAACCAGCAAAAAGTGCTGAGCCACAACGAGATCTTAGCTGACGGACAATACCTGAAAAAAATTAAACGCTACTATTGGAAAGTGATTTCTCTGGTTCCCCGGGATCGCATTCAAGAGATTGAAAACAGAGCGGCGGGAAAATACCTCAACATTGCCCTGGCCATAACCATGGTCATGGGGATTTTATCCGGGTTTCTGGCCAAAGCGATCCATAAAAGGAAAACAGCGGAAGCAAAGCTGATTGAAACGAACCGGGAACTGAAACAAGCAGATGAAATGAAGAATAAATTTCTCGGTGTGGCAGCCCATGATTTGAGAAATCCGCTGATTTCCATACGGGGGTTCAGTGAAATGATTCTTGATGAGAGCGTCGGTCCCGTCAATGACGAACAAAAGGAATTTATAGACATCATTAACACCACCAGCCAGGACATGCTTTCGCTGGTCAATGATCTTCTGGACGTTGCGGTGATTGAAAGCGGTTACCTGAAAATGACCCCTGAAAAGCAGCCCTTGGAAACGGTGCTCAAGGAACGGGTACACTTGGCAGAAAATATAGCCGCCCGCAAGAAGATGACACTGGATTGCACGATACACGAAGGACCCGACTTTAGTTTTGATAAAGGCAGGATCGCCCAGGTCATAGATAACCTGGTGGGTAACGCCATAAAGTTTTCCCCCTTTGAATCAAAGATCGTTGTCCGGCTTGAATGGGAAAGCGATTTCGCCCTCATCTCTATCCAGGATGAAGGCCCGGGGATATCCCCCGAAGAACAATCCAGGCTGTTCGGCAAATTCCAGAAACTCAGCGTGAGACCCACCGGGGATGAAAAAAGCACGGGACTGGGGCTGGCCATCGTAAAAAAAATAGTTGACGCACATAGCGGCAGTGTTTCTGTGGACAGCCAACTGGGGGTTGGGACAACGTTCCAGGTAAAACTCCCCCTGCATACCCAAGATGCGGCAGATGCGACACCCCCTTAAAGGCCAGGGCCGGCACAAGACGGCCTAAAGGCGGTCATCAGTCCTCTCGTAAGTTTCAACCCGGTTTCGGCCCTTTTCCTTGGCCCTGTAAAGTGCTGTATCGGCATGTTTGATGACTGTCGCAAGGTCATCCGCCTCACGGACCTGGGCCACCCCGAAACTCAGGCGAATGTCAATAGATGGAACGAAATCTGCCCCGGATACCGGCGTGGAAAAAATCCCCCGCAGCTTTTCCGCCACCCCGCAGGCATCTGCAAGCACGGTTTCAGGCAGCAGGATGAGAAACTCCTCCCCGCCCCAGCGGCCGGCCACATCCTCGGCCCTGATATTGGCGTCCAGCCGCTGGGCCACCCGGATCAGGGCCTGGTCCCCGGCGTCATGCCCCCAGGTATCATTAATCCGTTTAAAATGATCGATATCGCAGATAATCAGGGAAAAGGGCCGGCCATGGCGGCGAAACCGCGAATACTCAGCGCTCATCACTTCGTTGAGCTTTCTTCTGTTGTAAAGGGAGGTCAGTTCATCCTGGCAGGCCAGCACTTCCTGGGCCTTTGCCTGGCGCCGGGCCAGGTTGACCAGTCTTGCGTTGATCATCAAATGAAGCGAATGGGATAAAAGGAGGATGAGGGCCAGGGACGCTGCCTGAAGCAGATGATCCGGAAGGGCCGGGGTATAATAATCCGCCGCCCCCCCGGAAAAAACCGCCAGGAAAAACCGTATCAGATATACAAAGAGAAACAGCAGCAGGGTGATTCCGGTGTTAAAGGCATATCTTCGATGATCCGGTGATGCCCTGAAAAACACCATAAACAGAATATACGACAGGATGGCAATAATGGCGCCTGAAAAAATCATGATCCGCATACGGACATCCGGGCTGCCCAGGGTAAACCAGGTATATACAAGAAAAAATACTGATAAAAAGACAGGTAAAAAGGTGGTAAAAGATCCCATGGCCATCCGCAGCCCCAGAAACTGGGCCATGCCCGCAGCAAGCATCACATTCCCTGCAATCATCAGGGTATTTGCCGCTGCCACACAGATCAGTTCGGGTAAAACGCCCTTGAGCAGGGCCAAGGAGACGCCTGCGGCCATGAGAACGAAATATCCAACAAAGGCCCCGACCCCCCGGAACCGTCCCCGCCCCATACGCCAGGCCGCCGTCATCACATAGGCGGAGATATACAACACCATCAGGAAAACCAATGCCAGGGTTTTCATATCAAAGGCCTGAAGCCAGGATATTTGTGCTGTGCCGGACATAAGGCCCTGACATATATCCGGGGTAAAAAAAATGCAAGAAAAATACAATTAAGAAGGACACCGCCTAAGCCTGTCCAAAGACTTCTTTTTTAATATCTTAAAATCTATTATAAACAACGAGAAGAACCGTCAACGGACAACCTTTTTTTGTGGACTTTTACAGGCAATGGATATGAAACGCCAGGGATTAAAATGGATGCTTGCTCTGCTCGCCGCAGGGGCCATCCTGTTTTTCAGCCGCGACATGATACGGGAAGGTGAGGTGCCGGAAACGACGCCCCATGGCACCGGAGCCGATGCCGTGGCGGTTGAACTGGCCCCGGTGCGTATAGGACCGATGCGTCTTCTGCGCACCTTCAGCGGTACCCTGGCAGCCAGATCCGAGTGCCTGGTGGCCCCCAAGGTGAGCGGACGGGTGGAATACCTGGCCGCGGACCTGGGAGACGAGGTGACCCGCGGGCAGGTGGTGGCCAAACTGGATAACGGGGAATTTGTCCAGGCCGTTGCCCAGGCCGAGGCGGATCTGGCGGTGGCTGTCGCCGGGCGCACCGAAGCCAAAAGCAGCCTTGAAATCGCCGGCCGGGAACTTAAACGCATGCAGACCCTTAAAACGAAAGGGGTCTCTTCTCCCGCCCAGGTGGATGCCGCCCGTGCCAAACACCTGGCCGCCGAGGCAAAGCTGGAAATCGCCAAAGCCCGTGTGCTAAGGGCCCGGGCCGTCCTGGAATCCGCGCGTATCCGTCTGGGGTACACCACCGTTGCCGCAGAGTGGCAGGGCGGCGACACGGTCCGGTTCGTGGCGGAAAAAAGGATGAGCCATGCGGAAATGGTTCCGGCCAATACGCCGCTGCTGCGACTGGTGGAACTGTCTCCGCTCACCGGCATCCTGTTTGTCACGGAAAAGGACTTTGCACGGCTGGTGCCGGGGCAGAAGGCAAGCATCTCCACAGATACCTATCCGGGTGAGGTCTTTTCGGGACACATTTCCCGCATCGCCCCGGTGTTCGATGAAGCCACCCGCCAGGCCAGGGTGGAGCTTGAAGTTGAAAATCCGGGATACCGGCTCAAGCCGGGCATGTTTGCCCGTATTTCAGTGGTGCTGGACCGGGTGGCTGATGCCGTCATGGTACCGGAGGCGGCGTTGGCAAAGAGGAACGGCAGGCAAGGGATTTTCCTCGTTAGACTGTCCGGGGATACCGTGTCATGGCAGCCGGTGGAAACCGGTATCCGCCAGGGAAATTTTATCCAGATAAAAAACACTGACATTTCCGGGCAGGTGGTGACCCTGGGCCACCAGATGCTGAAACACGGCTCCCGTATCCGGCTCACCGGGCAGAGCGCAGAAAGCCGGACGAACTGATGGGACTGCCTGGGTTCAGCGTTCGACGCCCCGTATTCACGACCATGGTAACGCTCATGGTGCTGATTATCGGTCTTTTCGCCCTAAGCCGCCTGAAAATCGATATGCTGCCCCAGATTGAGCTGCCCACCCTCACCATCCGTACCCAGTATGAAGGGGCCAGCCCCGAGGTGATGGAGCGCCTTATCACCCGCATCATTGAAGAGATCGTGGCCACGGTCCCGGGCATCCGGGAAATGACCTCCACCTCCTCCGAGGGCAACTCCAATGTCACCGTGGCCTTTGAATGGGGTACGGATATCGATGTTGCCGCCCTGGATGTCCGCGCCGTGCTGGAGGACGAGATCAACGAACTGCCCGACGACATTGTCCGCCCGAGGATCCGAAAGTTCGATGTCAACAACTACCCGGTGGTGCTGCTGGGCATCTACAGTCAGCTTGATCCGGTGGAACTGACCCGGATTATCGAAGACCAGATCCGGTACCGTTTCTCCAGGATTCCCGGCGTGGCCCAGGTGGACCTGTGGGGGGAATTCAACCGTGAGATCCGCATCGAACTTGATCCGGACCGGGTCAAGGCCCTGGGACTTCCCCTGGACCGGGTGATCGCCGCGGTGAAAAACGCCAATGTGGATCAGCCGGCCGGCAAAATCGAAAAGGGGCGGTACGAAGTGGTGCTGCGGGCTCCTGCGGAATTCAGCGGGCTGGACCAGATCCGGAACACGGTACTGGCCGTCCACCAAGGGGCGGCCGTGACCCTGGGGCAGGTGGCCACCGTCCGGGATACCTATGAAAAGCGGAACCGGTTTATCCGCGTCAACGGCGAACAGGGCATCCGCGTGGCCATCCGAAAGCAGGCCGACGCCAATACCGTGGATGTCTCCCGGCGGATACTTTCGGAAATCCGGGCCGCCAACCAGGCCTTTCCCCAGTTAAAAATCGTCCCCGTGACCAATCAGGGCAACTTCATTGAGCGCTCCATTTCCAACGTGGCCCGGTCCGTCATGTACGGAGGCGGCCTGGCCGTTCTCATCCTGTTTTTCTTCCTGCGGAACTTTCGCAGCACCTTCATTATTTCCCTGGCCATCCCGCTATCCATGATCGCCACCTTCGCCCTCATGTTTTTAAACGGTTTTACCTTCAACCTCATGACCCTGGGCGGACTGGCCCTGGGGGTGGGCATGATGGTGGACAGTGCCATTGTGGTGCTGGAAAATATTTTCAGAAGATCCGCCGAGACCGGTGAAGCTCCGGACACGGCGGCCATCCGGGGGGCTGACGAGGTGGGGCCGGCCATCACCGCCGCCACCGTCACCACCCTTGTCATCTTTCTGCCCCTGGTGTTTGTCCGGGGGGTTTCGGGCATCCTTTTTACGGAGATGGCCTACGTGATCATTTTCGCCCTGGGCTGCTCCCTGCTGGCGGCCCTGTCCCTGGTGCCCATGATGGCCGCCAAGCTGCTGCGGCTCAAAAAACGGGACACCCGGGCCTCCGCATCCCTTCTCAACCGATTTTTCAACCTGTCCGAAGCCTTGTTTGACGGCCTTTCCAACGCCTATCTGAAACTGCTGGGAGCGGTCCTGAACCATCCCGTGGCCACGGTGGCCGTGTCCTTTGCCCTGCTGGGGGCGGCCCTGCAGCTCATCCCCGGCATCGGCACGGAATTCATGCCTTCAAGCGACGAAGGCGAGGTGCGGGTCACCGGGGAGATGGAGGTGGGAACCCGCCTGGAGCTGGCAGACCGCCAGACCCGGCTGATGGAAGCCATTGTCTACCCGGCGGTTCCCGAAGCGGTCTCGTCCGTGGTGAGTGTGGGGGCATCGGGCCGCAGGCCGGGGGATACCGCAAAGGGGGACATTCAGATGTCATTGCCGCCGTCCGGGCAAAGGGAGAGGGCCAATACGGAAATCGCCCGGGATCTGCGGCAGCGGCTGGAAGGTAAAATTCCAGGCATGAAAATCCGGGCCCGGGCACCCCGGGGCCAATTCCTGCTGGAACGGGTATTGAACACCGAAGAAGGGCTGACAGTGGATGTGCGGGGATTTGACCTGGCCGTCCTGGACGCCCTGGCGAAGCAGGCCGATGCCGCAATACAAGACGTGCCCGGCATTACGGATACCCGGATCAGCCTGACGGCAGGGGTACCCCAGGAAGAGATCCGGGTGGAACGGGACAAGGCAGCCGACCTGGGGATCTCCGTCAGGAATATCACCGATATGATATCCACGGCGGTGGTGGGGGCCAAAGCCGGGGAATTCCGCCAGGGGGGCGAGTCCTGCAGGATACTGGTAAAGCTGAAAGATGCTGAAAAAAGATCTTTGGACGAGATCCTGGACCTGACCCTGGAAACCGCATCAGGGGGCCGGGTGGCCCTTCGGAACCTGGTGTCCGTCACCCCGAGCCGGGGGCCTATGCTCATAGAGCGCAAGGAGCAGCAGCGGGTGGTCTCGGTCAGCGCCAATGTGGCCGGCCGCGACCTGGGGTCCGTGGCGGCGGAAGTGGAGAATAAACTGGCCCAGGTTCCCAGGCCCGCCGGGTATGACCTTATCGTCGCCGGCGGCTACCGGGAGCAGCAGCAGGCGTTTCAGGAGCTTCTGGTCTCCCTGGTCCTGGCCCTGGTCCTGGTATACATGGTCATGGCCTGCCAGTACGAATCCCTCATCAATCCCCTGGTGGTGATGTTTTCCGTCCCCATGGCAGCCATCGGCGTGCTGGTCACCCTCTATCTCACCGGGACCACCTTGAATATCCAGTCCTATATCGGCTGTATCATGCTGGGCGGCATTGTGGTGAACAACGCCATCCTGCTGGTGGACCAGGCCGGCCAGCTCTTCCGGTCCGGCACCGCCGTGCGGGATGCCGTCATGGAAGCGGGGCGCAGAAGGCTGCGCCCCATCCTCATGACAACCCTTACCACCATCCTGGGACTTTTGCCCCTGGCCCTGGGTGTCGGGGAAGGGGCGGACGCCCAGGCCCCCCTGGCAAGGGCGGTGGTGGGGGGACTTGCCGGGTCCACCCTGATCACCTTGTTCCTGATACCGGCCGTATACACGCTGTTCCATCCAGAACCCAAAGGGAGTTGAACCGGATGCGTTCTCCTGGCTTTTTACCACCGTTATTGCCGCTGCTTATCCTGCTATCCCTGTGCACGGGGTGCATTACCCCTGAAAAATGGCAGGTTTATAAACCGGATGCGTTGCCTGTCCGGAAAGCCGTTCAACCGATGCCGGCATCTTCTTCCGGCCCCGGAGACAAGGCTCCGGGGCCGGAAGAAGATGCCCTTAACCTTTCGGTGGAAAATGCCGTTCTCCTGGCCCTGGAGAACAACCGGGACCTGCGGATCAAAAGGCTCAACCCGGTGATTGCCGGCCTGTTTGAACAGATCGAGCAGGGGGCCTGGGACCCGGAACTTTTTACCACACTTGCGGTTGAAAATGAGAGTGATCCGGACCCCGATGACGAAGAAAGCGCCCTCTCCCTGACCACCGGCATCCGCCAGAAGCTGCCCTGGGGAACAACGCTTGAGGGGTCCCTGGGCCTTGAGGATGTCCGGTCCGGGGGCACACCTCCTGAAGATTCCGTCCGCGGGGGCCTGTCCGTTACCCAGGCACTGCTCCGGGGAGCCGGACCGTCGGTCAATCTGGCCGCCATCCATATCAGCCACCTGAACACCCTGGCCAGCCGGTACGAACTTGAAGGTTTTGCCCTAATGTTGGTGGGGGAAACCGAAATCGCCTACTGGAACTATGTGCTGGCGCAAAAGGAGCACACCATTGTGGAGAATGCCCTGGCCGTGTCCAAACGGCAGCAGGACGAGGTCCGGGCAAGAATAGAGGTGGGGATCCTGCCGGACAATGAACTGGCAGCCGCGTCAGCGGAAGTGGCCCGCCAGGAGCAGGCGTTGATCAGTTCCCGGAATCAGGTGGCAGACCGGCGGATGAGGCTGCTTCACCTTTTCCATCCGGGCAGTGCCGCCCACCTGGACCGGCCGGTCACGGCAGTGAGTTCCCCGTACATCCCCCCGGTCCCGGCCACGAAACTTTCAGACCGTATCGCCCTGGCCCTGGCCACCCGTCCCGAACTAAAGGAAACGGATCTGCGCCTGCGCCAGGGCCGACTTGACACCATGGTCACCCGGAACGGCATCCTGCCCCGGCTGGATTTTTTCATTGACCTGGGTATCAACGGCTACGGCAGCGGGACAGGACGTGCCGTCCGGAACATTGATGATGATGCCTATGATGTCACAGCCGGCCTGAGCCTGAGCCTTTACCTGAACAACAGGGCAGCCAGGGCCCGGCACAGGGCGGCCGTAGCCACCCTGGACCAGGCGGAACTGGCCAGGGAAAACCTGGCCCACCAGGTTGAACTGGAGGTGCGGCTGGCGGCAGAGGCTGCCGATACCGCCCGTAAACTCATTGCCGCCGCCCGGGCGACCCGGGAATTTGAGGAACAGACGGTGCAGGCGGAAATCGAGCGGTTCAAGGCCGGCACTTCCACGGCCCTTCTGGTGGTGCAGGCCCGGCGGGACCTGCTGGTAAGCCAGATTGCCGAAGCCCGGGCGGTCATCAACTACCGCATCGCCCTGGTCCGCCTTTTTATGGCCGAAGGCAGCCTGCTTGAGCGCAGGGGCTTGTCAACCGGAGGGCAGATGTCACTGCCATGAAATCCGTCCCCGGATTTGCCCTCCGCCATCTTGATACCGGATATTTCAAGAGATGGTCAGCGAATCATCCCGGGCAGCGCCATCAAATCCCTGATTTCCAGATCGGGTTTACCGGGCAGCCTTTCCGGCCGCTGGCCGAAGCGGTTGATCCAGGCCACGCGGAATCCGAAGGCTGCGGCCCCCGAAGCGTCCCAGGCATTGGAGGACTGGAAAATAATTTCGTGGGGAGCGACACCCAGCCTGTCCACGGCAAGCTCATAAACCTTTGGGTCCGGTTTGAAAATCCCCACGGACTCCACCGAAAGATTTTCGTCCAACAATGAGGCGATCCCGGAATTGCGGACCGCAGCCTCCAGCATCCCAGGGGTACCGTTGGATAAAATGGCAAGCTTGAATCCCCGGTCTTTAAGGGCAACTAAGGCTTCGGGCACCTCGGGGTAGGCGGAAAGGCTCAGGTATGCATCCATGAGGTCGTTCTTCAGGACGGCATCTTCTATCCCATGGGTATCACAGGCAAAATCAAGGGCATCCCGGGTCACCTGCCAGAAGTCGGCATGGTGTTTCATCAGGCTGCGCAGCCAGGTGTACTCCAGTTGTTTGGTCCGCCACAGGGCAGATACCGAATCGGCATTGCCGCCCAGGCGGCCCCGGTGTTTTCCCACGGCGGAATGAACGTCGAAAAGAGTACCGTAAGCGTCAAATACACAGGCGTTTATACCATCGATGGCATTGGATGTTGACATAGCAGATCCTTTTTTTTATGGATTGAAAGATAATCATACAATACGCCCCTTTTCGCAACTATTTCAGTAGCAGCGGCTACAATAGTATCTTTATATCCCAACCGGGAGGGAATCAAGCACCGCTAACATTAAAAAAACCTTTCGCAAACTTGCGACAAAGGCATGAAAAGATGGCGTATTTATGATAGGCTTTCTTATCCCGGATATTTCGGATATCGCGACACGACCCAAAGGACGAAAGGAGTCCCATGGCAGACAAAATACTCATAGTTGACGATGATCCAAACATACTAAAAGCGATCCAGCGGCTCTTCAGAAAAGATCCTTTTGAATGCCATTTATTTTCGTCTCCGAAAACCGCATTGAAAAAGGCCCGGGAGATTGAGCCTGCCGTTGTTGTGTCAGACCAAAAAATGCCGGAAATGGAAGGGACTTTGTTTTTAAAAGAAATGAAACGGCTTCTGCCGCTCACGGTAAGGGTTCTCATGTCGGGCTACACTGATATTGACGCCACCATTTGCGCGATCAATCAGGGGCAAGTCTTCCGGTACATCAAAAAGCCCTGGGATATAGATACCTTTCGCTCTGAAATCAGGCATGCCGTGGAATACGCGAAAATGCTCCGCCGCCTCATTGAGATGGATGAAGAGCCCGGAGAGCCCGAGCAAAAAGAAAGGCTGACAGGGGCCCTTGAGATGGCGGGGGCGATTTGCCATGAATTTGCCCAACCCATCCAGATCATTTCCGGGTATTGCGAAATTTTAACCCTCGAACTGAGCAAACAACCCGGTTTGAAAAAGCTTGAGGATCAAGTCTCACACATATCCCAGAGCAATGAAAGACTGAAGGAGCTACTGCTAAAACTTATGGAAATCCGCCGGTATAAAACCCGCCCCTATCTTTCGAGCAGCAGGATAATTGATATTGATGCAGCATCAGCGAAATCTCCGGTTTGATCAATCTTCCGAACGGATTTTGTTGATGTCGCAAGCCTTGTCATGAGTTTGTCACAAGTTTCTGTCATAAGATGTCGTAAGTTCATACCTTTAAAAAATAAACTAATTGATTTGTTGCTCCTTCACTGCCAATCAGTTCCTTTTCAATCATTCGTTTAAGATCACGCTGCAAACTGCGTCGGTTTACTTCCGGGCATAGTCCTTCATAATTCTGAATAGTCAGTCTATCATTCTGGAGAATGTATTCAATTGCTTTTGCTTGCCTTTCATTCAGGTTATGTTTTTGTTTTAGAATATCCCTTCGGATAACCCACTCACCACGCTCCTTAACCTCAATCATTTGAGTTTCCAAACCAGTGATGAAATAATCCAGCCACCCGGTCATATCCATGTCGTTTTCACGAACACTTTGAATTTTCTTATAAAAATTCGGTCTGTCCCGGTCATAATATTCACTGATGGTGAACAGGCGTTTGAAATCATATCCAGCCTTGTAAAGACAGAGGGTTGACAATAACCTTGAAGCTCGACCGTTACCGTCAAGGAACGGATGGATATGAACCAGTTGGAATTGGGCAATCCCACTGATTAAAACCGGGTGGATCGCAGGATCCGAATTCAGCCATTTTACCATTTCAGACATCATGACAGGTATTTCGACCGCAGACGGAGGCGTATAAATAACTTCACCTGTGGACGAATTGGCCACATAATTTTGAATCCGTCTATAGTTCCCAGGATCGGCCTTTCCACCTCGAACCCCCTCAACCAATTTCTTATGGATTTCACGAATCAGCCCTTCGGTGATAGGGTCTCCCTGATCCAAGCATTCAGAAACAAATTCAAAAGCAGACCGGTAGTTTAATAGTTCTCTGGTATCATCCGGATCGGCCTCAGGAACATCCTCTCCTTTCCACAACCGTTCTGCTTGATCAAGGGTTAGCCGGGTACCTTCTATATGAGTCGTATGATGGGCCTCTTTGATCAGGGCTTCATTTCCCATATCCCGAACCCATTCGTCAGAAAGCCGGGCCGCTTCCAGAAATCCACGGGCCCGCTCAATCTGCGTGATGGCAGCGGTCATACGGTTGGTAATCGTGAATTTTGGGTCAAATGTTGTCATCTAACATCTCCTGCGCTTCTCATACCAGTCGTAACTGTTTCCATCTACTTGAAGTACCAAATCTTTCTTAATCGTTGCTCCTATCTCTATAGCGTTTTTTCCCATCCCACATATCTCTTTAAATAGAATCTTACCCGGCCGACTATGTTCCAAAATATGGGCTGCCGGCCACTTGGAAATCCCCCGCAACTTTGAATCCGTTAACTGAAACTGTTGTGCCAAAGCATCATGTGTTTCTTCTTTTTTTCGATTAACACCAGCATAACCGGCTTTTATCGCAGAGCGCAGGGAGCGTAGCGACCGAAGCGGCGCGATAAAAGTCCGCGTTTATGCATTTGTTAGCTGATAATTTTTCCAATTACTTTTAATTCAAGTGCATATTCATAAACGTGTTCAGATAAATCTACACTTGAACCCAGTTGTTTTATTATTTTATTTCTTTGCTTCGAAAAACTAGGATTGTAATAATCATTAAAACTCCCCATTCCCCCATAAACACTTCTTATTGATGAAGACAGTTCATTTAAATCGTTCTGTGAGAATTGAGAGTTTGTTAAAGATTTTGCTTTTTCAAGTTGATTTTCAAAATGATCAATCCAAGGACATCCCTTGTCTAATCGCAAATGTATACACAAATGTTCAAGAGCTTGAATTAATTTATCAAGCTGTTTCTTTCGAGTAGACAATGGAATTTTCATATTCTTTAGTTACCTTGAGTAGCAGCTAACAAGTAATTGACCGAGTCCGTATAGCCGAGATATCCGGGTGCGGATATCATTCCTGGATAACAACCGCATATACTGATAATTCGAATGATATCCGACAATATTAAGACAAGTTGGACCATACCAAGAGTCACAATTATTGGACATTGAACTAAACCGCTTCGCGGTGGTGCCTCGTATACCTCCCGGAAATGTATCATAATTTAATCTCGCTCGCCACTCGAACAACTCCATCATTTGAGGTAATTCTCCTGGGTATTTTTTAACTCAAAAAGGAGGACGTCAAATGTCACCGTTAAGAAAAAAGATGATCAAGGACATGAAACTTCGTAGATTTTCCCAGGATACCCAACGACTGTATGTCTATGCAGTCGAAGACCTTGCAAAGTTTTACAACAGATCCCCAGATCGCATATCCCAAGAAGAAGTCTGGGAATATTTGCTTCATCTTCAAGAAGAAAGAAAGCTCAAATGGAGCAGTTGTAACAGCATGGCGGCTGGAATTAATTTTTTCTACAAAAACACATTGCGATATCCAAATACCAAATTCAAAATTCCCAAGAAGAAGCAAACTCGAAAGCTACCTGTTATTTTTAGCCGATCTGAATTGGATATACTTTTTAATGCGACTGAAAATCTCCGAGATCGATTGATTCTTATAACTGCTTATTCTGCCGGCTTGCGCATAAGTGAGGTGGTGGCATTGAAACCGGAACATATTGAATCAAGCCGACGATTGATCAGGGTTGAGCAAGGCAAAGGCAATAAAGATCGATACACTCTACTGTCAGATAGGCTGCTGAAAGAATTAAAAATATATTACAAGCGATATCACCCAAAGGAATATTTATTTTACCCTCAGGGAGGCATCTCTCGGTCTTTAACTAAAAGTCGGGTGCATAAAATTTTTACCAAAGTAAAGGAGAAAGCAGGGTTTAGAAGAGATGGGGGCATACATGCCCTGAGACACTCCTTTGCAACACACCTTCTTGAGGATGGCGTGGACTTATATTCAATTAAAAATTTCCTGGGTCACAGTTCTATCTCGACCACCATGATTTACCTGCGATTAACCGATAATCGTATCAAGATTATTAGAAGTCCCTTTGATATATCTGTCTCTCAAAGCATGGAGGGACATCATGGCTACGATGCGTAATCTGTTGCGTATGAAAAAGCAGCAACAACCCGAATTGGCAGATGTTTTTTGTAAATATGGAAAACAATACATTGAATCCCGCAACATCCCTTTAGAGCATCATAAGATCATGCATGATATCGTTGTTTGTCGGACAGCTTTCTTAGGCGGCCATACTGAGGTTTGTCTTTCCTGCGGGAAAATTCAGAATTCGTACAACTCTTGCCGAAACCGGCACTGCCCAAAATGACAGTCACTTACCAAAGCCAGGTGGCTTAACGCACGACAGGCAGAACTTCTTCCGATCCCATATTTTCACAATGTATTCACCATCCCACATGAACTTAACCAGCTCACACTTTGGAACAAAAAGGTGATGTTGAATATCCTCTTTAACTCTGTATCGGAAACATTGAAAGAATTTGCGGACGATCCCAGAACCCGCTACAGAGAAGGGGGGACGATTGGCTTTACTGCTATTCTCCACACCTGGGATCAGAAGCTTTGTGACCATTTTCATCTTCATTGCGTGATTCCGGCTGGTTACCTGAGCCATGATGGAAATCGGTGGATACATTCTAAAAAGAAATTTCTTTTCCCCGTTAAAGCTTTATCACGTGTGTTTCGGGGAAAATTTTTAGAACAACTGGAAGCAACACACCACGACAATGTTTTGACTTATCCGGAAAAGAATAAAACAGGACATGCTGGTGTGCATTTTCAAAAGTTGAGAAAACGACTGCTATCAAAAAACTGGGTTGTCTATTCAAAGCAACCCTTTGGCGGTCCCAAACAGGTTTTAGATTATTTGGGACGGTATACCCACCGTGTTGCCATTTCAAACAATCGAATATTAAACATCGAAAATAATGCTGTGACGTTTTCTTACACCGATCGAAAACGGTCTAAAAAAAGGTCTATAATGCTCAAAAGCAACGAGTTTATCCGACGATTTTTTCTTCACGCACTGCCAAAGAAATTCATGCGTATCCGCCATTTTGGTTTCCTGGCAAATCGATGTAAAAAACTTGGTCTGAAAAGATGCCGACTTATCCTTGGACAGGTAGAACTCTGCGAAGAAACGCAGAATGTATCCACAAAAGATCTCATGTTAAAACTGACAGGATTGAATATCTTTCAATGCCCTTTCTGCAGAACAGGAAAACTGGAGAAATCATTGAAAATCCCCAAATACGCTGGCCCTGGTTTTTTTGAACGATTGAATTTGACGAGTATCCCAGACACCTCTTAATCAGAACAGCCACTGGCAATTTGTTTAAATGAAATATGAAGGGATTGGTGCGTCTATTTGCAGATGTTGCTAACCTCTCAAAATCATTTTGGATGGGAATCGACTTGATTTGAAAGTAAAAATAGTAAAATTTTGTCAAAACCGCCACCTAAAGCTACCAGGAGAAGCGTCCCCTCTGCCTCCTGAATAATACAATCCCCATAGAAAACCGTGTTCGGTTTGCCTGCCGATTTTCTTCAGGTTTAGTTCAATAGATTTTATCCTTCATCTCTATGAACCGAGGCTTATTTGTCTTTGGTTTCAGATTTGAATGATGTGGTTGTATGGGCTATCTTTGTTGAGATGAAAGATAAAACCCTATACATAAACATGATTTTGGTAAAAATGCAAGAAGCCATATAAGCTAAGACTTAGCGATAATTTATCATTGGAAGCAGCCAAAATCTTTTCAGCACATAAATCCACCGTCCGCAAACCAGGAGGACCAGGCAGCCGGTGGCGAGGTGGCCCAAAGCGGCGTAAATCTTCGGGGCGTCACGGACTGAAAGAACCGGAGATTTCCGCTATTTCGACGCTCAGGACGAGCGGCGAAATTTTAGCGTGGGTTCACCTCGGTGCCGGCTGCCGGGTATACGGCTACCGGGTATATACCCAAAACATTTACCCTCTGCCTTAAAAGGCTTTCAATGAAAGTTGCTGTGCCACACAACAGCGGCATCTCAGCGACGAAGCAGCACAATATCACTCCGGCTGGAAAGGGCATCAGGCACCGAACATTCCACCCAGCCATCCCCGACAAGGCTTTGGGGGATCCATGCCGCGCCCATCCCTTCATTCACCTGGGCAGCCAGGGCTTCTGCCGAGGCGCTTTCGCACAGCGGGGCCTGTGCCAGGGAAACACCGATGGAGGCCATCATTCCGGCAATTTCCGTCCCGTAGCCTGTGCGCGGGGTATACATCAGGATCGGCCCTTCCAGTTTTGAGCCCTTGATCGCCACCTGTTTTGCCACATCAGGCAGGGCGACCAGGGCGAGCTTTTCCTGCCCCACGATCTCGGAGGACAGATCACCCGGCGTCGGCTCTCCGGAAAAACGGGGAATCAGTGCCATATCCGCCCGTCCGGCTCGTAGCGCCTCCAGGCAGGCTGTTATGGATGCCACGACCAGGGACCTGTTTGCCGGCATGGCGTTCTTTACCCAACGGGGGTAGAAGCCCACCGCCAGGGTATTGGTGGTGTAGAGGCGGCATGGGGCGTCATAATGGCTGGACAGACTCTGTACGGCGCGGCGGGCGTCCATCATATCTTCACGCAGCCGCACAGCGCGCACACGGAAGGTTTCCCCTTCCTTGGTCAGGGCCATGGGCCGCACCCCACGTTGGATCAGGGTCACGCCAAGCCATTCTTCCAGCCGCTGAAAACGCCGGGAGAAGGCGGGTTGGGTAATGCTCCGCAGGTCTGCGGCCCGTGTGAAATTTCGCTCCTGGCACAGGGTCAGAAAATCTTCGATCCAGTTCAATTCCATATTGAATTTTCCTTGGGGTTAAATGGGGACCGACACACTTTCATGCATTTTTTGCATAGTTTCATCCAAAAGTAAAATTGGATTTTTTTATTAATTAAGGGCAAAAAGGATCAGGTCTGAAAATATTAATGCAAAAAAATAAGGATGATCCATGTCTGTTTCCCCTGCAGTCCGCCGCCCGACCCCGGCCTGGCAAAAGATGAGGCCGATAGTTGAAAAAGATGCCGCCACCGTGGTGAAGTTTCACCGGAACGCCCTGTTCCACACGGGCATTCCGTTGCTTGCAGATCGTGCTGCCGAACACTGCGAAAGCGTATGGCAGGATTTTTTCATCACCGGATCAGACCGCAACGCCCGGGCTTTTAAGATTGAAGAAAACGGGATTATGGTAGGCTTCATTCATTACAGCCCCGTTAAACCCCCCGGGGAATTTCCCCCCGGCACCCAATGCGCCAAGATCCACCAGATTTATGTTCTGTCCGATCGCCGCAATCGCGGATATGGAAAAACCCTGTTCAACTACGCTTACAGGCAAATCGAGGAACAGGGCCATGATGTGCTGCTCATAAACACGCCAAATAACTGCCCGTCAGCAGACATTTTCTTTGACCTTCGACACGCCATTCCCGTGCGCAGGGACACCCCGACCTCTCTGGCTGCCATCAACCTGAACGCGCCGGAAGATGGGTTGGGGGAATTCATGGCAGCACACGCCGCAAATCAGGCGGCTGCCGGGTAAACGTCAAACCCTTTGATACGCCGGCCAAGGGGCCTGGCTGCTCAGCCTTGATTTAAATCCAACCTTTGGGGTATGGTGCCTCCCATATTGATTCCGGCCCGGTGCTGCACCGGGTACCATCAGGGAGGAGACACATGGAAAACCAGGTTGTTGTCAGATTTGCCCCCAGCCCCACGGGATATCTTCATATCGGCGGGGCCAGGACCGCCATCTTCAACTGGCTGTATGCCAGGCAGAATAAGGGTAAGTTTATTTTACGGATTGAGGATACGGATGCACAGCGGTCCACCAAGGATTCCATTCAGGGCATCGTGGACGGACTGACATGGCTGGGGCTGGGCTGGGATGAGGGGCCCAACTTCCAGAGTGCGTATATCAAGGATCATCTGGCGGCGGCGCAGCAGTTGGTGGACGCCGGCCATGCATATAAATGCTTTTGCACCAAAGAAGACCTGGACCGGAAGCGGGAGGCGGCGGTGGCGGCCAAGCAGACCTATCTTTATGACGGGACCTGCCGGGAGTTGACACCGGACCAGGTGGCGGAGAATGAGGCAAAGGATCTTTCGTTTACCATCCGGCTGAAGGTGCCCCGGGACGGGGGCAGCCTGGTGTTTGAGGATGCGGTGTACGGCCGGGTGGAAAAGCAGTTCAGGGATCTGGAGGATTTTATTATTGTCCGGTCCAACGGCAATCCGTTGTATATCCTGTCCAATGCCGTGGATGATATCCGGGACCGGGTGACCCATATCATCCGGGGGCAGGACGGCCTGGCCAATACCCCGAAGCAGATTCTGCTTTACCAGGCGCTGGGGGCACCGCTGCCGGTGTTTGCCCACATGTCCCTGACCCTGGATCCGAAGAAAGCCAAGATTTCAAAGCGGCGGCACGGGGAGCTGGTGGCGATTCATTACTACCGGGCGCAGGGATTCCTGCCCTGGGCTTTGGTGAATTTCCTGGTGCTGCTGGGATGGGCCACCACCGATTCCAGGGAAATTTTTTCGGAAGAGGAGCTGATTGCCGCCTTTGCCCTGAACGGCATCAGCCGGGCCAATTCCGTGTTTAATATCCGGCCGGAGGATACCCGGTTTTCCACCGATCCCAAGGCGCTGAACATCAATGCCCATTACCTGAGAACCATGGATATTGAGGATCTGGCAGATCAGGTGAAACCCTTTCTTGAAGCGGAAGGCCTCTGGCATCTGGCTTATGAGGGGGAAGGCCGCCGAAAGTTTCTGGACACCCTGGACCTGCTGCGGGAACGCTATCACCTGCTCACGGACTTTGCCACCCTGGGCCGGGCATGGTTTTCAGATGACTTTGAGATGGATGCCAAGGCCTGGGAAAAACATCTGGCATCTCACCCGGAACTCCACGCCCCCCTGGCCGGGCTGGGAGAAAAGATCCTTGCCATGGACGACTATACGATCAAAACGGTGGAAGCCCTGCTGAGGGACATGCTGAAAACCCTCGGTGTGAAACCCGGCATTCTCATCAATGCGGTGCGCATGGCCCTCACCGGCCAGCCCAAAGGGCCGGACTTCATGAAGGCCATGATAGTGATGGGGCAGCAGCGCGTGGGCGAACGCCTGCGCAAGCTGCCGGCCCAGTTTTAGTTTTCAGTCAAATACGGCCGAACCGTTATCAAAGCCTGCGTTACGGGGATCGTGGCGGCCGGCCAGTTCCCGCTGCCGCGCCCGTTCCCGGTCCACCATGAACCGGATGGACCGGGTGGTGGCCTCACCCGGCATCAATCCCATCATCAGACGCATCTCAGAGGGGGTGTAGCGGTAGGGAATCCCCTTGAGGCGGATGGTGCCGCCGGCATCCAGAATGTCGTTGACCATTTTTATGATATTGGCCTGGAGGCGGAAGGGATCGGTTTCCCGGGTGTCGATCTCCACCTTCCAGTCCGCCAGGCAGGCCTGGGGATTGTCCGGTACGATACGAAGGGAATACTGCTTGGTGTCCCGGACGCCGCGGACGGTGATAAGGACCTTGCCGAAGGCTTCCACCAGTTCATATTCCGTGGCTTTGGACAGCCGAATATTGAGAAATTTTTCCTGGGCGTCGATCTCCTGGGCCAGGATGCCCGGGCTGTCCTGGGTGAGATCGCTGCCGGGAACCAGGATGCCCCGTTCGCGGTGCCAGGTGGTCAGAATCCGGCCCACATCGTCACCCACTTCCCGCTCCACCGTTGCCACGGCGTCGTCATGGTCCCGCCGGGTGGCCTGGAAGGTGCGAAGCATGTTGGCCCCCAGGGAATGCCCGGCGCTGTCGTAGCCCTTGCCGTCCACGATGGCCACGGCCTTGGTGTAGCCGTCGGAGGTTCGCAGGGTCTTCACCTTGAGCCAGACGATATAAATGGCATCCACGGCGAACCGCTGGCACATATTTGTGGCCACCAGGATTGAATCCTTGCTTGCCCGCTGCATCACCCGGTTGAACTCTTTTTCCGAGGCATCCCGGGCAAAGGGGTCCACCACGTCAAAATCGTGCTCCCGCAGGTGGTTTTCAATGAACCCGGACATCCGGCGGTAATGCAGGCCCAGGTCCTGGTAAGCGGTATCCGCCGCCTGCCCCTGCTCCACGTAAAATGGCAGTACCGCCACCCGGGTGCGCAGGCCGGCATCCGCCTTTTCAGGGACAAAGCCTGCAGCGGCAATCAGCATAAGAACCGCAAGTAAGAACGGTAAAGACTTTAGGGCGCCTAATCGTTTCGCCTTCATATTTCCTCCTGTACAGGGAGAATTAACGTAATCTGTTGTTAACACCTAATGACCTTATCGAAGGAAATTCACCGTTTTCCGGTGGCGGTGTTATTTTTTTTCAGCCAGCCATCCGGATACCGGATTACCGACGGTGTCCGCCTCCCGGGCGTCTGCCGGGGGACCGCCGCCGGGGCGAATTATCAAACCTCACCGGCCCCTGATTTCTGACTTGGGGGCGATTCCCGGGTATGGGCTCCGGGTCAACCCGGCGCTGGGCCACCACCGGCTGCCGGGGTGCGGAAGAGTCCGGATAGGTCAGCACCACAGGGGGGGAATCCTGATACTCGTACATGGGGGGATAATAATAGATAACATCAGGATCATCTTCCGCCTCTTCATAGACGATTGTCCCGTCATACACCGCATCATCCGTTGATTCGTCTACCCGGTCATCCTCTTCGGGCACGTAATATACCACCTCCACAGGCACCCCGTCGTGGTATTCCACCACCACTTGCTTCCGGTACCCTTCCGGGGCATCGGGCTCGTCTTCCGCACTTTGATCGGTTTCGTCTTCAGGCAGGTAAACCACCGTATCAGAAACGCCTGGGGGGTCAGCGGCAACCACGGCACCGGCGGCATAGGGGGATGTGGTGTCACTGCCGTCGGGCACAAAGTAAAAATGGCGGCGCAGGGCATGGTTGTCCCAGGGTTCCTGGGTATCGTTGGAAGCTGCGATCACCTCGTTTCGAACCGTCATGAAAAGATCCACCAGGCTCAGCCCCGGTGTCCGTATGTGCTTGAGCAGCTTGGAGGTGTAAAGGCCGTTGCGGGCAATGCCGTCCCCGGACAGGGCCCCCGGCCGTGTGGAAAAGGCGATATAGGACCCTTTGGGGGCGTCCATCAGGGCAAGGCCTTTGGAAACCCCTGTCATCGATTCAAAGGGATTGTTCCGGCAGGCATCCAGGATCACGATGTTCAAATCGTTTTTCGCCGCCTGCATGGCGGACAACACCTTTGATATTTCCAGGCACTGGGATTTGATATCCCCCGCCCCGGAGACCCTGGCCCCCAAAGGGACCATGTAATTGACGCCGTTCACCTGGATACCGTGGCCGGCGTAGAAAAACAGCCCCACCCCGCCCTGCCTTAAGCGGCGGCCGAATTGATCCACGGCGGCCTGCATTCCGGCCTTGTCCCGGTTTGTCCCGAGAATGACATGAAACCCCAGGTCACCTAAGACCGCGGCCATGTCCTTTGCATCGTTCACCGGGTTGTTCAGGGGGGTTTTAAGGTAGTCCCCGTTGCCGATCACAAGGGCGGTGCGGGTGTCAGCCCGGGCAACGGACGAAAGACTGCAGGTTGCTACAGCCGCAATCATCACTAGCATCAGCAGCCGTATCCCCATTCGTCTCATATGTGTTTCTTTGCCCATGAAAAATAGTTCAGATTACCGGGCCAATTCGAACTCAACCCGCCGGTTTCGCTGTTTCGCCTGCGCATCCACCTCTGCCACCAGGGGCAGGTGCTCGCCGAAGCCTCTCACCAGGAGACGGGCCGCCGGGACCTCACAGGTCTGCACGAGATAGTCCCTGACCGCCCTGGCCCGTTTGAAGCTCAAGCGCAGGTTATAGTCTTCGGGGCCGTCGGAATCGGCATGGCCGCTGATGACCACCGGCCGGTCAGCCAGTTGGGAGGAGTTCAGGGCGACGCCCACCTCTTCCAGAAGCGGAAAGGATTCCGGCCGGACCCTGGCCGAATTAAAGTCAAACAGTATTTTTGTGCGGACCCGGGATGCCGCTGCGGTATTGTCCACGGCCACCTGGGTCATGCTCACGGTGTCATCCTCGTTTTCCACCACGGCAATGGCGCGGTTCATAACCTGCCCTGACGCCGGTGTCTCATAGACCGGATCTCCGGCAAAAGACTCACCGGCCGGATCGATGTGCAAAGACCTGAACTTTAGTACCGGTCGGGTCAGCGCTTCGATCATCTCATCGGCAGTGGTATGAAAATCAGCCGGATCGGCAAGCACTGAAGTGCAGGCTATCAGGGCCATCAGGATGCCGGCCGCAGCCCCTGACATTATTATTTTCATTTGTGCTCCTCCCGGGTTTATCGTTGTTTGTCGATACCTTGCTACAGTCCGCAGACCTCACCTATCCTTTAATTTATATAGAATTTTCAAGGTGCTATCAATCAAAACCTTTGTCCGGCGGCACTGGGCCTAAGCCCCGGGGCTGTGAAAATACAAGTGCGGTTCCTTGGGCTACCGGCCCTGCAAACCAGGCCCGGGAGGTGAATTCAGAGACATAGGTGCCGGCGGCGTTGCCTGTGACCACCTGGCCATAGGCATCTTTCAGGGGGGTTACCCGCCACAGGGCCCTGAGCGATACTTTTCTGGCCGCGGTCCTGGGATCTTTTCGGACATCCGCCATAAGAATGACCGGGCCGGGCCGGAACAGCTCATGGTCCGTTTCAAAGAGTGCGGCATTCCGGGTGTAAAAGGCCTCCTGATCAAACAGCACACCGGCATCCCCCCGGCTCACCGCCGCATCCATGCCCGCGGCAGAGGCCACGGCCTGCTGGAGCTCTCCCATGAGCGCCCGGGTGAAACCGGGATCGGCCTGCGCACCAGATCCCTGGGTCAGCACCACCTGGATGTCTTTTGGGCCGGCATCAACGCCTGCGGCACGTATTCCCCGTTCCAGGGCGTAGCGCAGTTCAGAGACCATGCTGTAGCCCAAAGTTTCCAGGGAATTGAAAGGATTTTCCTTAAGCCCTTCAGGCGCGGTGATATCCAGGGCCGGATGGTTCATCAGCACCCGGGCGGCGGCACCGGGATGATGGGTGAACGCCAGGCGTTCATCAATGCCGGGCAGAAGCCGCCCGCTGCTGTCCGCCACACGGATACCTGCAATGATACGGTTCATCAGGGGTTCGGCTTCCACCGAGACCATAAATACCGTCACGGTATTCACCAGCCGGGCCTTGTCCGGATGGTGGCCTTTCATGGAAAGGGGCTGGGACTCCCGAAGTTCGAACCAGTTCTCCCGGGACAGGGCAACGATGTCACGGTCCTGTGCAATCTTTTCGGTGAGACGGTCAACGATGATCTCTTCCAGCCGGGAGTAGGGCTTGCCCTTCAGCAGGGAAACCGGCACAACGGCAGCAGGGGCAATATCCGGCAGACGGCCCCGGCAGGCGTCAAGGGTGTCCAGGACCAGGGCCGTCACCATCTCATCCAGCTCGGAGGTGTCTGTCACAGGGGATGGCCGGCTGCCGCACCCCAGGCTGAGGCTTAGTGCCGCCATAAGTACCCACAAACCGATACGCCGTGTTGTTATTTTCATGTCGCTCTCTCCTTCGTGTTCAGAATTTGCGCCCAGGTCTGGATCTTTTCCGAATAGGCCCGTTTGTCTATAATGCGCCGCTGCCCCCGGGAAAAAACCATGATTTTGTTTGCAGGTTTTGCCCCGTGGCCCGGACCTGCGTAGTAATATTCCAAAGGGTACCGCCAGGATGCCACGGATGCCCGGTCGGGGTGCCCCACCCGCCCGTCCTCGATCATATTCCCCACCCGCCCGTCCCGGACCGCCTGTTCAAACATGCGGTTAAGATACCAGGTCCCTGCCATGATGGAGGCTTCCGGATCAAAGGGATCGTTTTTTACGGCAATGCCCATCGCAAGAAGGCCGGACCGGGCCATGGCAAAGGTGGCGTCAATGGTCTGCATCAGTCCTTTGGCGCTGGTGATCCCTGCGGCAGCATTCGGGTTGCCGGCGGACTCGGCCATGATCACGGCGGATATGATGGCCGCAGGGACATCAAAAACAGCGGATGCCCGCTGGATAATGTGTCCGTAGGGGGTAAGGGCCGAAGTGAACTTTTTAGAAAACCGCTGGGCGTGGGGCCTGGATACGATGGCCTTTTGTTCCTCCTCCAGGGAAAAGGGCAGAAAAACCGACCGCAGGGCCTGCCAGGGATCGTCGCTGGCCTTGATCTCACGGCTCACCGCAGGTCTCTTTTTGTAGCGTTCCCGGATCTGCGCCCAGGGGTCTGCCACAGCCAAGGCCTCCGGTACCGGCATCACCGCCAGCAGCAGGAGCAGGCTTATGGACACTCGACCACTCACTTCACCTCCCGGGCAAAGGCCACGGACACCTGATGTTTGGAAAAGACCTGAAAGGTATCCAGGTATTCGAACAGGGAAATGGTCCCCCGGCCCTGCTTTTCAATGTATAGAAACTGCCGGGTGTCCCCGTTGTCTCCGGGAACGGTAACGATCCTGCCGTCATCGGTCAGGCGCTGAATATCCGTTGCCGGATCGTAAACCACGGAACCGTACCGCAGCAGCAGGGTGTCCCCCTCCTTGACCAGCCGCGCCACCTGGTCCCTGGATACGGTGCGGGGGCCGCGGATGTCGGATTTGCCCTGCTCGGGACCGGCCTGGGCAGCGGCCGCCCCTTCCTTCTGCTCAAAGGACATGAGCAACATAAAGGCAAAAACCATGATCAACAGAAAAAGGTAGGCGAACAGATCCTTGCCCGGATCCTGTGCCAGTACGCTGCCCAGGGCAGCCGTGCGTCGTTGCCGTCTCATGGGGTTCCTCCTTCCAGAATCTCCCAGATTCTCAAGCCTGCCATGGTTTCCAGCCGCCGGGCCCTTGTCATCAGAAACCTGGAACCGATCAGGGAAAGCACCACCCCGCCGATGGCGGCGGCGCCCAGTGAGGTGTACAGGGCCGTGGACAATCCCTTGTTCCAGGCATCGGCAAATACGGATGCGGCGGCTTCTCCGGCGGCGATCCCCTGGAACATCTCGTTAAACGCACCGATGGAACCGAAAATGGTGCCGGCGAACCCGATGAGCACCAGGGTGGACACATACCCGGACAGCGCCTGGAAATGCACCGTTATCCGGCAGTCGATCTCCGCCCAGACCGCATCCACCAGGAATTCGGCATGGGGGGTGCCCCGGGCGGCCTTAAGCTTTTTAAAAAAGGGATAAAGAAATGACAGGGCCGGCGCATCCCCCACCGCCAGGACCGTTTCGCTCTCCCCTCCCGGCACATGGCGTAAGAAATCGTAAAGCACGGTCAAGCGCCGGATCATCAGATAAAGGTAGACCAGAAACACCGGACCGAAGAAGAAACCGAAGTGTTCGAGAAACCAGGTTAAAAAATTCATAGCACCCCCGCTTGTTTCAGCACGGCAATATCCGGCGCCCCTTTAAAGCAGTCCAGTGCATCCACGGCCACACTGGCCCCGGAGTTGAAATCCACCCGCACCGGCACGAAAACCCCGAAGGCCCCGCCGCCGGCCTGGCGCACCGCGTAGGCTCTGCCCAGCACATCCGCCGCTGCAGGCGTGGTATCTTTAGGGACGCCGCCGGAAGACAGTGACCAGTCAAAGGCCTTCATGGCCCGGCTGTAAATGGCATTCCGGACAAAATCATAGGTATAGTACCGCACTTCCACCGGATCATTCCGGGTGAACCCGGCCTTTTCAAGGGCTTTCCCCCATTTTTCCCAGGGCCGGCTGACCACAAAGCAGGTGGTGGAATAGCCGGACAGGGCATCCGGCACCACCCGGGAGTTATCGGTCAAATCCAGGTAGGGCACCCCGTCTTTTACGGCCACCACCTTCATCTGGAAAAGCCGGAACACCTTTTCCAGATTCTGAATCCGCAGGGGCACCAGGGGGGTGTTGTCGTCAAACTCGGTCCCCGATTTGCGCCAGTGGGTATAAGTGGCCATGTAATCTTCGGCAGGCAGTTCAACCGTGTCTCCGGCTCCGGACTTTGATGCGGACCGGGGAAATTCCGGAAACCGGCCGGCCTTATCCGGGGTAATGGCGATCGTATCAGTGCTCTCAGAAGGGTCCGGCACATCCGCCGGAATCGGTTTTTCTTGCGCCACCGGTTCCTGGTCTGCTGTCTTGTCAGGTTCTCCCGCCGGATCAGCAGGCGCCTTATCGGCAACAGGCAGATCTTCACTATACGGGTCTTTGGCAGGCGGGTCAGGTAACGGAGGCCCGGCCTCCGTTGCCTGCGAAGAAGAACGGGGCTGCAGTGCAGCCTCCTGGCGGGCCGGTTCTTTAGGAACCGGGCGTTGTGCGGATTGGTGGTGGTCTTTGAGGGTGGATTCTTTTTGTTCGGATTCTTTTTGTGCCGGCACCTGTTTGGCAACGATAGCCTGCGGCACGTCCTCCGGGCGGATGTCGGCATCTTCAGGCTCGGGCGTCATGATCTGGGTCACACGGATCATGATGTCGTCCGTTGCCCGGCCGGTCTCATGGAGGACCCAGGCTGCGGCGAGCACCCCTAGGAAAACCAGGCAGGAGATCCGGCCGGTTTTCAGTCTGCCGTCACGGTGTTTGTACAGATGGGTCAGCATAGGATTATTCCTTCCCGATAGCCCCATCAGGCCCCGTCGTCTGCAAAAATGGCCTTGGTGATGTTCGGATCCACCAGGGCGTCTCCGGCCACCTTGGGGGCCTTTTCCCAGAGCAGCATCTGCTGACGGATACGGTCCGAAAGTTCCGGCCAGGCCACGGCAAACCGGCCCTCCTTTTCCTTATAGGCCTTATAGCTGCGGCCGGACTGCATGAATCCGTGCATCTTGGCTCTAAAACCGTGGGACCCCGAAAATCCCGTAAAATCGTTGGCCGTCAGCAGTTCACAGGCGTCCAGGCTGATGAGGATGAGATCCTGATAAGTATCGATCTCATTTTTCACATCCGTGTTCATTCTCTGGTACTTTTCGTCCAGGAAATCTTTTTTTACCTTTTTTTCGGTTTCCTCATCCTCCGGAAGCCCCTTGAACAATTCGTTGTCCCGGGCAAAGGCAAGGTCTTCCTCGTACCGGGAATAGGTGGCCAGCTTGCTGCCATAAAGCAGGACCTTTTTAAAGTGGGACAGATAATCATAGGCATCTATTTTCTGCTGGGCGCTTTCCATGGAGGCCATGTCAAAGGTGGTCCGGATTTCCCTGGAAAGCTCCCGGGTGTCCGCCTTGAGATCCGCTTCCGATTTTTCCACATACTCCAGGTAGAGGGAATTTCCCAAAGCCTGGGACACCA
>MDTD01117764.1_pt1 | contig 41712 bp, 43 predicted proteins | sample 811221 | NCBI WGS metagenome assembly MDTD01 (sample SAMN05326646, study PRJNA326480) | marine metagenome | isolation source: seawater | place: Pacific Ocean: South West | collected 2011
CATAATATTTTAATATTTCTTTCAGATTGATCCTCAAAATTTCTAATTGTCTTGATTATGAAATTGTTATCATTATTCTTTGCACTATACTTTTTGAATGTTTGAATAATAATATGTGGATATGGTCCTGATACTGAAAAAAATTTATGAAAATTTAAAAAATCTGAATTATTAGTAAGAGTTTTAGCAAACTTTTGTATAATCCATGATCCAATTAACTCATTATCAATGGTTTCATTTTTAATGTAAAAAACATTTATTTCATCACATTCATCTATATCAATTTTGTTAAAGTTTTTTGATGACCATTCATGAACAATAATACCACTAAGACTATCATATCTAAACTTAACCATGAATTTAGTTTTTTTATCTTGTGTTTTTTTTAATTGAGTTGGACTTGGATCTAAAAAAACTTTTGAGTTACTTGCTCCAAATAAAGCTAGAAAATTCTTTTTTTTAGTAGTATTTTTTTTATTATATATCTTTTCATCAAATTCTTTAAAATGCGCAGCCCAATTATAACCCTTTCTGCTTAACTTTTCTGGAATATGTTGTTTATGGAACCAATCAAGATATGTTTTTTGATTTTCATTTAAAATATCATATTTTATAAACCATATTGAGTCATTCATTTTAAAACCAAAAAACTATCCATTAAATTTCAACTTAATAATTATAACAATTATATAAAATTTATATTAAGAAAAGATGAAAAAAACAATAACAAAACTAAATGAACACATTTACGAAATTATAGTTAAAACAATGATTACAAGAACTCATAAAGTAACAATAGATAATGACAGTTTGATTATTTAAAGAAAAAATATATCTACAAAAAAATTAATTGATTTATCATTTGATTTTCTATTAAAAAAAGAAAAAAATACTGAAACATTAAAAAAATTTAACTTATCAAGTATTACAAAATACTTTTCTGAAAATAAAACTTATATTTATGATAAAATAGATAATTTAGAATAAAATAAGATGAAAAAATTAAATAAAATTGAAGTTTTTTTGCCAAGTTTCTTAAAGCCAAAATTCACTGCAAATTTAGTTAGATTAGGAAGAAATAATGATGGTGGATATTTAATTGATGAACTTTCAATTGATAAATCAAAAAAATTGATATCATTTGGAATAAACGATGATTTTAGTTTCGAAATGAATTTTAATACTCAAAACAGAGCAAGTGTATTTGCTTTTGATAATTCAATAGATATGTTTTTCTTTTTAAAAAAGTTTGTTAATTCTATTTTCACACCTAATCATCCTAAAAGACTTTTAATTAGATTTTTAAACCTCTATAATTATATTAAATTTTTTAGAAAAGAAAACAAACACATTAAAAAAAACATTACTCTAAAAAATACAACAACAGAAATTACATTTAATAAATTATATAATGATTATATAAAATCTGAAAAAGAAAAATTTTTTTTAAAAATTGATATTGAAGGTTCAGAATATTTGATCTTAGATGAAATAATAAAAATTCAAAAAAATTTAACTGGAGTTATTATTGAATTTCATGATGTTAACAAAAATTTAATTAAAATAAAAAAATTCATTAATTCATTAACTCTTTCAATTTGCCATATTCACTGTAACAATACTGGTGGTCTTTCAAAAAATAAACTACCAAATGTAATTGAAATTACTTTTTCAAATAATCTAACTAAAAATAAAAAAATACCCTTTTTACCAAATATTCATGATATGCCAAATAGCAAGAAACTACCAGAATATAAAATTAATTTTAATTAATTTTTTTTACAAATTTATATACAAAAAATCCATTTGCAGGATTATTATTTTTCCGATCATATCCATTGTACAATAAGTTTGTATCAGTGATTTTCTCAATTAGTATTTCAACGTTAAAATTTTCAAACAATATATTATAATCTGATTTAAAATTTTTTACAGAAATATGTTCATAATCATAATTTTTACCTAAAAACAATGGATGGTGATGTCCAACTACCAAGAATGAATCTAATTTAACTAATTCATTAATAATACCTTTGGTTCTCTTTAAAGCTGTATAAAAAGGTTTTTTTTGAGAATTTTGAAAATAAATTAATGCTGGCAAACTATCGTAAGATAAAATGTATTGCTCTTCTTGTTTTTCTAGATACTTAAAATCAAATAAAGATACTCTTTTATCAACAGCTAGTTTTGCATCTTTTAAAGAAAATGGAATAAACATAAAACTAATTAAAAAAATAAATTTTGGGATATTTACCTCACTAAAAATTATATAAACAACCATTAAAAAAACAGGAAAAAAAACTAAACTATGTCTTGTTTGGTCAAGTGGTATAATATTAAAACAGTAAAGCAAAATCCATTGAGCAAAATATATAAGACAACACGAAATACTTTTTCTTTTTACTTTGTTATTTGATTTTATTAAAAAAAGAAAAAAAATAATGACTATAAAATTACAAAACACAAAAAAGAAGATATCTGAAAAATATGGAACAAATCCTGATGATAATGATTTAAAACTCAAATATAATTGTTGTATTAATAAATTTAGGTTTTCAACTAAATTGAAAAAATTATTTACATTAGCTAGATCTACTCCCCTACTGTACTCATGTTCATTTTTAAGAAAAAAAAGTATAAGAATTGGAAATAGAATTATAAAATTTGAAATTAAATATATTTTTTTTTTATAAATATAAGAATATAAAAAGTTTTTAAATTGTTTCTCTAATATTATTAAATAAAAAATAGGTATAAAAAAAAATATATTTAAGTAAGAAAAATATAATAAACAAGAATTAATAATAAAAGCATTATGAAAATTTAATCGTTTATTAATAACAGAAAAAATAATCCAAATTCCAATCAATGTACTAAAACTATAAATTGAGTAAGTACTACCATGGTGTGCATACAAAATACTATTAATAGATAAAGCGTAGATGGAAGTTACAAAAATAGACGACAAATTTATTTGACCTTCAATTTTATAAAATAAAACTGGTAACAAAAACAATATTAAAATTGAAAATATAGCCGACAAAATTCTTGTCTTAAAAATTTTAGTTTCATAATTGTCTGTTGGGGAATAAAGAAAAGGTAAAACTGCAAATTGTGCTGGTGAATAAGTAGATGTATACCCTATATAAAAAGGAAATAATATCGATGTTTCTAAATTTTGAATTTTTGCTTTCTCTAAATTAAAACTTTTTTTAATTGGACCTATATCAAAAGATATTTCTTTATCTTCTGTAATATTTTTGTGCAAGGCAATCATAAATATGTCATCATATTCAGAATAAGTTTTATCTAACTTATATAACCTTAAAAAAGTTCCTGAAAAAATAATTAAAGAAATCAGAAAAATTAGGAATAAGTTTTTTTTAGTGATATTTTTTTTCAAAATCATTTATAAATATATTCGAGCAATTAAAATGTTGATTTTTAACAAAATTTAAATTTAATTTAAATACATATTAAATGTAAATAACAAATTAACTTTTTAAAATTACTTTTTTTATAAATCATAATTTATAGGTTTTTTATGTCTGAGCAACTTCAATTAGACCACCTTGTTATAAATGTAAATGATATGATGGATGAGGCAAGAAATCTTTTTGAAACACTTGGTTTTAGTATAACTGATAGAGGATATCATTCTCTTGGGTCAATAAATCACTCTATGCTATTTCAAAATAATTATTTGGAATTGATTGGCTATCCAAAAGGTGGAGAAGTTAAAAGACCAGAACTTAAGAATGCATCAGTTGGTATAAATGGAATTGTTTTTAAAAGTAAAAATATTAATAAAACATATACTCAATTACTAAATGCAGAATGCAATGATGGTTCTCCTAAAGAATTCAATAGACCTGTTATAATTAATCAACTAGAAAAACAAGCTAAATTTAAAACGATTTCTGTTAAAAAAAACTTATTTAAGCCTGGAAGATTATACTTTTGTGAACATTTAACTCCAAATTTAGTTTGGATTCCTTCATATTTAAAGCACTCCAATACCTGCATTCAATTTCTACAATTAACTATAATTGATAATAATCCTACAAATATTAGCAATTTCTTCTTAAAAATAAATTCAAATACCAAAATTTCAGTCTTCAAAAACTCAATAAATTTAAAATTTTATGATTTTATTATTAATATCTGCACACAAGAGACATTCAGAAAAAGATATAAGTATATAATCAATGATATGAAATTCTTAAATTCAATGTATGGAGCAATTATTATAAGAGTTAAGTCAATCCAATACTTAGTAGATATTATAAAAGATAAATTTAGTAAAAATAATTTTATAATTTCAAAAAATAAAATTAAGCTTTATTTATCAAAATATAATTCAATAATAGAATTTGTTGAGTAATTTTTTAAGATTAAAATTTTTTCCAGTCTTAATTATAATATAAATGATTATAAAAAGATTTAAAAAATTCCAAATTATTCCATTAACAAATGCTAAATTATATGATGCAAAAATTTGATATATATAACCTGATAACCATCCACCTAATGACATTCCTAATATTGTCATCATCATCACTAGTCCAATTGTTTCGCCTGCTTTTTTTGAGGGAAGATATTCTCTAACTATAACAGCATAACTTGGTACGATTCCGCCTTGTGATAAACCAAAAATCAGACTGACTACAAAAAGAGACAGCACACTATCGAAAGGTAAATATAAAAATAGCGCAAGCATTTGAAGTGTTGAACCAATAAATAATGTAAAAACAGCTCCAATTTTATCTGCAATTATACCAGAAATTAATCTACTTAAAATTCCTCCAAATAACATTAAAGATAGCATCTTAGCTCCAATAGCTGGTCCATAACCAAGTTCTGCACAATACTGTATTAAATGAACTTGAGGCATTGACATTGCGACACAACAACCAACGCCTGCTATACCTAACAAAATCAATATTGTATGCGAAGAAATTTTTGATTGTTTTTTATTTTCTAAAACTATATTCTCTGCAACCAAAAAGGCTTTATTAGGCAATTTTTTTCTTAATAATTGAGAAATTGGAATAACAACTAATATAACCAATATCGACATTATTTGATAAGTAAGTTTCCATCCATAATTTATAGAAATTGAATTTAAAATTGGAACCCAAATCACTCCTGCCAAATAATTACCACTAGCAACAATAGAAACTGCAATTGCCCTATTTTTTATAAACCAATGAGATATATCTGTAATAAGTGGTCCGAAACCACAAGCTGTTCCAATACCTAGTATTAAATGAAGAAACGATAAAAAATATATATTAACAGTATAGGTGCATAAAAAATAAGAAATTGAGGATATCACTGCAGCAAAACAAACTGTTTTTACTACTCCTAATTTATCCATCATTCTTCCAATAAATAAATTTCCTATCGCAAATCCAAACATATTTAAAGCAAATTGTGCTGATGATACTGATCTTGAAATAGCTAACTCTTGTTCAAACATAGGCATAATTGCAATAACTGCCCACATACCAGCATTTAAGAAAACACCTATGAAGAGAGTTAGTGTAAGCCTTAACCAAGAGTATTTAGTGTCATGAAATTTTAACATTTTCATAATTATAGATTAAATATAAAATTAAAAATATACTTTAAAAAAAAAATAATTAAGTTAATATTATCCTAATTCACTATAATGCGATTACAAATTAGTAAAAAAATTAATTTTTTAAGAAAATAAAAAATAACTTTATAAATGACTTTAATAATTTTTCTAAAATTTTTTCATTATTTATCTCTTTTTTTAGCTGGTGGATTAGGTATTGCAAATGGACTATTAGCATCAACTCATAAAAAAGAAGGATTACAACCCTCAATAGCAGTTCAAAAGACTATGTATACCTTAGCCAAGCTTGGATTGATCTCTGTAATTGTATTATGGATATCAGGAATTTTATTGACTTATAATGTATATGGTAGTTTTGCTTTAGGATGGTCATTCCATCTAAAATTACTAGGTGCTACAATTTTGTTAATCACTATATCATTTTTGAATTATTATCTTTTTGATTGCAAAAAAAAAGGAGTACCTTTAAATGAAAAAATTATGAGTATTATACCTATTTTTGCTAGAGGTTCACTTATAATTATTTTATTAGGAATAGCAGTACTTACAACAATATAAAAATCATGAATTACTACTCTTCACCAATTAGTTTATTTCTTAAATTAGGTCTAGAGGTATTTTCTCCAATCCAAATATCTATAAATGACTTTGCAAAAAGAGAATCTTTAAATTCTTTTTTTTCAAATCCTTCAACATAAAAATTAATAATTCCTTCTGGATGATAAACAACTGCTGCTTTTTGTTTTTTCTTCATGTCTTTAATGGCATTAATTAAATATTTTTTCCATATTTTCAATTTAGATTCATCAAATTTTGTGTTTTTTTTAAATTCTTTGATTGTAGCTTCAATTGTGTGTTTTTTTGATACGTCTCTTAAATATTCAAATTCTAATATAATTTTATTTTTGTAGTTCAAATTTTTGGAGGTTGAATATAACTTTAAATTGTAAACATCAAAAAAATAGACACTTAATTTTCCTTCACCTAATTTCACGACATTCATCGATTTATTTTTCCACCAATCATTTGCAAGAATATAATTTGTATTAACAAGAAATATCAAAATTGATAAGAAAATTAAGTTGATAGCAACGATTAAATTGTAATTTTTAAACAAGACCATTCCCAATGTATATGTTTTCTACCATTAGATTTATAATGTTGCATTATATGATATGAACCAGTTTTTTTCATATTATAAGCTTTTCTTTTTTTATTTAAAAAATTCAAATGCAGAAACTTTTCACACTGATTTTTAGTGGTAAAAATTTTTTTGATTTGAACAATTTGATGAGCGTTTGAATTTTGTTCGTAAAAGGGTTGGATAGCAATTATTGTCCACTTTTCAGAGTTATTTTCTGAAAAAACACTTCTAGAAAAAATAAAAATCCAAAATATTACAATTAAAGTGTATTTAAAAAAATATCTCATATTTTTACCAATCTCATTATTAAGAGTTTAATTATATCCATTTGCTTACTTTTCTTTTATAAATATCATAATGATAACCAAAAAGATCTTGTAAAGTTTCTTCTTCAGCTTCAATTTGAAAATAATTTATATAAAGAATATAGGGGTAAATTATAATAAAACAAAATAATGTACCAAAATAAATTGATGAACTACTAAAAAACAAAAAATATCCTAAATAAATCGGATTTCTAGATATACTGTAAACATCATTAGTAATTAAAAAACTACAGTTATATGGTTTTAATGGGTTAATTGAAGTGTTAAATTTGTAATAAAGTCTACTAGCTAAAATAATAAAAATTAATCCTAGAATAAAAATTAATAAGCTAATTAATTCTTGGTATTTGAATTGAAATGAATAAAAAAAATATGTTGAGAAATAATTTGAAAAAATAAAAACAACTGTAAGAATTGGTGGTGGAACTTTTAATTTTAGGTGTTTGATAAAATTCATATTTCATTTGTTTCAAAATTATTAGGGATAAGCCAAATATCCACCATCAACAGGTAGAATAATCCCCGTAATAAATGAAGACATTTCTTCAGAAGACAAAAAATAAATTGGTCCTGCTAAATCAGATGGCACCCCCCATCTATTTAAAGGTGTTCTTGTAAGAATTTCTTTTTCTCTAGTAGGATATTTTTCTGATTTTAATGGGGCAGACATTTTTGTATCAATCCAACCAGGAGCAACAGCATTCACCCTTATATTATTTTTTGCATAATTAATAGCTAAACTTTTTGTCAATTGAGATATACCACCCTTAGCTGAACTGTATGCAGGAGCTACTGCACCTCCAAAAAAAGACAACATAGATGCAAAATTAACAATGCTACCCTTATTTTTAGATAAAATGTTTTTTGAATATTTGCACATCCTAAATGTTCCATTTAAATGAACATCTACTACTTTCTGGAAATTATGAATTTCAAACTCTTTTTCTCTTAAATTTACTCCTGCAGCATTAATTAATGTATCAAAATTATTGTATTTTTTAAGAAAAAGCTTAATATCTGACTCAGAAGTAACATCTAATATTTCATAAATAATATTTTTAATTTTAGGTCTAGTATTAATTTCTCTTTGATTAATTCCAGTTAAAATAACTTCAAATCCTTTAGATTGAAAAAAACATCCTGTAGCAAATCCTATATCACCACACCCGCCTGTTATCAAAATTCTTTTCATTATTAATAAATTTCTAAATTTTTTTTGATTTAATGTTAAAACATTATTGTTTTATTATAAATATAAATTTTGCTATATAATTAAAGATACAAATAATTAACTAATCGAAAGTTTAAAAATATGGAAAATATTTATTATACAGTACTATTTTCTTCAGTATTTTGCTTATTTTATTTATTTTTATCATTTCGTATAGGTTATATGCGTGGTAGCCCTGTTACGAAATTATTTTTTAAAATGAATAAAAAAATAACTGAACAAAATCTACACAGAAATGTTCGAGCGCATGGTAATTTTTCTGAATACGTTCCTTTATTTATAATCTTGCTTCTTTTAAGTGAGATTTTGCAAACATTGCCTAAACAAATTCTTTTAATTGTTTGCTTATTATTTACATATGGACGGTTTGCTCATGCAATATGCTTTGCTTTTTTTGAATCTAATCCATTTTTAAGGATTTCTGGAATGTTATTCACATACTTTGGATTACTTTTTTTCTCATTTAATTTACTTTGGCATTTTTTTCTTTACTCTCCAGTTAGTAGATAACTTATATGTTTATGAATACAAATTTAAAGCTTATTTACCAAAAAATTGATATTAACTGGAAATGTAATCATACATGGAAGACGTCTTCTTATAACACTTTTTGGTGTTTAATAGGGTGTTCTATTGGAGATTTAGGAACAATTGCTTATTTCCAATTTATGGATATTAAATGGCCAGTTTATATTATTATGATACTTGCAATTGTAAATGGACTAATTACATCAATAATCTTAGAAACTATCATTTTACTGAAACAAATGAATTTCTTTTCTGCCTTCAAAACAGCCATTGGAATGTCTTTAATCTCTATGATTTCAATGGAAGCAGCGATGAATTTAACTGATATTTTTTTAACTGGAGGTGCAAAATTAACTTGGTGGGTAATCCCATTTATGCTTATAGCTGGTTTTATAACTCCTCTTCCTTATAATTATTGGAGGCTAAAGAAATATGGCAAAGCTTGTCACTGACAAAAAATAATTAATTATTTTTTTTAACATTTCCACTTTTTTATATTTTCTTATATTTAATCAAAATCAAGAATTTCGATTGTTATTTTATGACAAAGAATTAGTAAATATAGGGAAAAGTATTTATCTTAAAAATTGTGCCTCTTGCCATGGTAAAAAACTCGAAGATCAAAAAATTTGGCAAATCAGATAAAATGATGGGTATTTGCTAGCTCCTCCACACGATAAAACTGTTCATACATGGCACCATAGTGATTATTATTTGTTTATGGTTACAAAATTTGGCATAAAGGAAATAATTAAAAAAAGTTATCCAAATAATATTCCTATTTATAAGAATTTACTTAATGACAAAGAGATTATTTCAGTACTTTCTTATATAAAAGTACTTGACCAGAAGAAATTCGAATTATGCAACATAAATTGAATAAAAATAGATAATTAAAAAAATGATGCAAAAATTGCATCACTAATATACAAAAAAAGCAGTATCTAAAAAAATTATTTTTTATTAATTTAATTTTACAATTTCTCTAAAAATTGTTTTAATTTTTCCCTATCACTATAACTCCCCTAATAGTGATGGGGAATTTAATATATTTTTTAAAATGCTTAGATTTTTTTTTTCTTATTTCTTTTTCTTTTCTAATTAGTAATGAAAATTGCTTAGCCCAAGATTTAGATATTTTTTTTATCAAATTAAAAGAAGCAGAAAATGAGACTATTGCTAAAGAATATGAAGAAAAAATTTGGAATTACTGGTTAAATGACACTTTGAGTGAAAAAAATAAAAAACTCATGCAAAAAGGAATCAACTTGATGGAACAGGGAAAATTAGATAAAGCTTTAGGTTTATATCAAAATTTAAATAAAACAGAACCAAATTGGGCAGAACCACTAAATAAAATGGCAACTATAAAATATCTTCAAGGCGATTTTTATGGTTCAATAATAGATATCGGATTAACTCTTAAATTAGAACCTAGACACTTTGGTGCAATATCGGGTTTAGCACAAATAAATTTTGCTTTAGGTCGGTATGAAGAAGCTCTCAAAAATATAAATTTTGTTTTGGAAATTCATCCTCACATTGGTGTCTTGAAACTTAAATCAATAATTCTGAATTTGTTAAAAAAACAAGAAATTTAAACTTTATTGAATGAATAATTATTGATTACCTTAGATACAGTAATTTTAAAATTTTTAAACAAATTATCTTTCCCAAATCTTTGTACTTTTTTATGTTCAATATTATTTTTCCATTCAATTATAAATTTTTTATTTTTCCAAATTTGTAAACTTAAAATTCTATTTTTATTTTTTATACTTTCAAACCTTTCAATTGAAATTAAACCTTCCTGATGCAACAATTCTTTTTGAAGAAAATCCGCTAATTTAAAATATTCACCCTTTTTATTTCTCAAAAACTCAACCTCAAATGCTACCATATACAACTTTAATATCCTCCATCATTATATTCATAATTCTTCTAAATCCTCAAGATGTTTATCCAAGGCATAAACTGAAATTTGTAACTCATAAATATAAAGAATAATAGATATCGAGAATAGCAAAACTGCAAATAAAAACGTGCTTATAAAATAACTTTTAATTTTAAAGGCAAAAAAAATTGAAATTAAATTAACTAAAAAACTGCTTGATGCTATAATCTGAATAAATTTATTTAGTACCAGTCTTTTTCTTAGAATTTTAATTTGTGCGAGATATCTTTGCGCAGATTTATCATTTTTTGAAATTTTTTTATTAATTAAATCATCATGAATTTTTCTTATTAGAGTAGATAGAGAACTATAACGATTACCAAAATTTACCATCATTAATGGAATTGCTGGAAATAAAATAGCTGGTAATAAAATAAGGTTATCCATTTTTAAAGTTTTTTAATTTTTTACGAACTATTACTATCAATCCAGATTGTAGTTGGTCCATCATTTATTAGAGAAACTTGCATATCACCACCAAAAACTCCTTTTTTGCATTTTATTCCTAATTTTTGTAAATCTATAACAAATTTTTCATACAAACCTTCTCCTATTTCTGGAGTTGCTGCAGAAGAAAAACCAGGTCTATTACCTCTTGAAGTATCTGCAGATAGCGTAAATTGGCTCACTACAAGTATCTCAGCACTATCAATATCTAAAATTGATTTATTTATTTTTCCATTTTCATCACTAAAAATTCTCATTTTTGCAATTTTTAAAGCCATCTTTTCAGAATCTTGTTCTTTATCACCAGACATTGCGCAAATAAAAACAAGTAATCCATTTTCAATTTCAGAGATTATTTTTTTATCAATCTCTACGCTAGCATTATTAACTCTTTGTATTAGTGCTCGCATTTAAAAATCCTTCAAATTTTAAAAAGTTTAATCATATAAATTTAAAACTTTTTTAACAGATGGTCGTAAACGCATTGTTTCATTATGTTTTGCTATTTTAGGAAATTGATTAATTGACACTCCATCAAATCCTAACCAACGTGTAATTAAAGATAAATATGGGTCACAGATTGAATATTCATCACCAAGTACATAAGGTCCTCTTAAATATTCATTTTCTATAATCTTGGCATAATATGCCATATTACTCGTAACTTTTTCAGTCATTTTTAATTGAGCCTCAAGATCATCTGTCCATCTTGAACCTCTATGTTTGTGGGCGTGGGCAACATGAACAGTCGATGAAATAAACATGTTAAAAGCTTGGGCTTCTGCAAGAGAAAATGGATTCAAAGGTATTAATTTTTTTTGATGGTAAATTTGAGCAATGTAAAGTAAAATTGCAGGAACTTCAGTTAATATACCTTCGGATGTTTTCAATACAGGAACTCGTCCCTTAATATTCATTTTAAGAAACTCTGGAGTATTTTGTTCACCTTTATTAATATCAACATGTATGGAATTAAAATTTGCCTCAACATCGTATAAAAGAACATGTGGCGCATAAGAACAAGAGTTTTTAGAATAAAACAAAGTTAACATTTTAATCCTTTACAAATATTAATAATTTTTTTTTATTAATCTAACTAAAAGTTTTCAACCCAAGGTCTTAATTCTATTTCCCATGACCATGAACTTCTTTTTTGATAGTAAAACTCAAGATATCTTTTAGCAATTTCATCTGGGCATAATTGATCTTCATTTTCATTAGAGATTGAGTTATTTTTAGAAATACTTCCATCAATTACAAAATGTCCAATATGTATATTTTTTGGATGAAGTTCGCGCGCAAGTGACTGAGCTAATCCTCTTAAACCAAATTTTCCCATTGCAAAAACCGATGAATTTGGAAAACCTTTAACACCAGCTGAAGCTCCAGTGAAAAATATACTTCCAAAACCCTTTTTTTTCATTCTTAAAACTGCCTGTTGTGCTACTAAAAATGCCCCAAAACACGTAATTTCTATTGCTTTTTTTGTTGCATTTGGATCAAGTTCTTCAATAGGACCACGAATTCTTGATGAAGGATTATAAATTACTAGATTTGGTGTTTTTTCAATTTTATCTAATTCAATAAACATTCTTTTTACTTCTTCGGGAGAAGATGAATCACATTTAAAAGCCTTTGCATCAACTATTTTTTTTAAGTTTTGAAAATGTTGTGGATTTCGTGAAGCAAGGGATATGTCAAAACCTTCACTTTTAAAAGTTCTTGCAAGTGATGCACTAAGCCCATCACCAACACCTACAATTAATGCATTTTTAAATTTGTTCATTTATATTCATAACTTTTAATAAAAAAAATATATTTTAAATATAACTAAAATTAAGGTTATAACAAACTTACAAGTAATTTAATATTAGTTTATAAATAAATTCAATTAACTAGATGAAATTTTACTAAATCCTGCTTTACAGAAATAAACTTTGTTTCGTTTAATCTATGTTTTTTGATTTTTCTGTAGTATCTTCTTATTCTTTTGCTGACATTAATAGATGCAATATCTAATGCTTTTTCAGCTATTTTAGAAATACCAACCGCTTCAAATTTTATATTATTCTTTATGTTGATATTCAATTTTACTTTGAAGAAAATATTTCTCTTCTCTAAAACAGTAGAACACGAAGTTATTTTTGCTGCATATTTATGACAAATTGTATTTAATTTTTCAAAATTATAATTTTGAAAAGAATTACCTAAACTAATATTTTTACCTGATACTTTTACAATAAAGTTATCATTCATAAAATCATTATACAATAAATAAATATTTTTGAAAAGGAAATTTGTGGTCTTAAAAAAATTAAAAATTAAAACTATTTAACATAATGCAATACATTGAACACTACTGTTTAAATTAGCACTTTTTACTGGTAAAATTATTATTATTAATAATATATGAGACAAATCTAATTTTAAAAATTTATTACCTATCACTTCATTAATTATCATTGGTTTAAATTTTAGATATTCAGTATTATCTAAACTTCATAAGAAATATAACAAAAAAAATAAATGACAATAATATTTACTTAAAATCAAAAAAATATTTATTAAAGAATTACAAAACTTTGAGCACAAAATTAAATTAATGAAATATTTAGTTGTTAAATCTTTTTTCGCATTTCCCTTAAATATTTTTGCTATTTGCTTTATTTATTCTGATCTTTATTTTGCTGAAAATTTATTTTTTTGTTTGCCTATAATACACTTATCAATTGGATTAGTAGTTTTCATATTTGAGAACTCTATTCATTAAAATACATTAAAAATATTTATTATTGAAATTTTGATTAATATATTATCATTAGATTAAAATTAGTTAAATAATTTAAATTTTGTGGAGATAAACATCAAAAATATAGTATGGGTAGCTAGTTATCCAAAAAGTGGTAATACATGGGTTCGCGCAATCCTAGCTGAAGCATTATTTCATTCTAGTAAGTTAAACGATTTAGGAAAATTAATACCAAGTTTTCCAGCTTTAAATCAAATGTATAATCAGAACAACAAATTCGTTGATTATAATTCTCTTATTGCTTCATGGACTGAAACACAAAGGAAATTATCTTTTGAATCTAAAGGAAAAAAAAATATTTTAAAAACTCATAATGCTTGTATAAAATTTAATGGAATTCAATTTCCAGATACAAATTTTACATTTAAAATAATTTATATAATTAGAGACCCTAGAGACGTATTGATTTCTCTATCTCATCATGGAAATAAGAGTTTTTTGGAAATAGAACAAGATATGTTAAATCAAGAATATAAAACAATTCGAAAAGACTCACCTTTCCATAGAGAATTTTTATCCACTTGGGAAAATCATGTAGACAGTTGGTTAATGTTTGATATCAAACCATTAATTATTCGTTATGAAGATATCTTAAATGATACAAGACAAGAAATTTCAAAAATTTTTGATTGGTTAGGTATAAACGCATCGGATAGAGTTGAAGAAATTATTGAAAAAACAAGTTTTGAAAATTTGCAGTCCCAAGAACGTAAATATGGTTTTGTTGAAAGAAGAGGTAAAAATTTGTTTTTTAGAAATGGAAAGACAAATTCTTGGAAAAATGAAAATTTTGATTTTAGTAAAATAGAGATTAAGTTTAAAAGAATAATGGAAAAGTTTAATTATGTTTAAGTTTAACAATTTAAACTTAGAGAAAAAAAAATAAATTATTGAAGATAAAAGAATAATGTTTAATAATGCTTATTAAAATTAAATTCTTTTTGGTTTAATTATATACAAATATTTTGGAAAGATTAACATAATGAAAACTGGTGTAATTAAATGGTTTAATGCTAAGAAAGGATATGGGTTTATAATACCTGATGATGGAGGCAAAGATATCTTTTTTCATACCTCTGCTCTTGAAGCAGCTGGTATAAGGATTGTCAACGAAAACCAAAAAATATCTTACGATGAGAATAAACATAAAGGAAGATTATCAGCAGGTAATTTAAAAATAACAGAATAAAATAAGTATTTTGTTAAATCATAGTTTACTTTAATATTTCATGTATAATAAGAATTAATGCATAATATAATAGATTATAATCAATTATATTATGCATTTCATAGATAAATTTTTAACATAAAATATTTTGATTTTCATTGGGCCTTAATTTAGAGATAATTAATTTTTTATACTATATTTAAGTCAAATTATTTTTAAATTTTCTTTCTATTTCTAAATATTTTTATAATAGTTTTTGCAATTAATTTAACTAAATAGTATTTCAAATTCATAAACATATGTAGAATTACAAATACATGTTAGATATAAAATAATATCTATATTTTTGATCAGTAATAAATTTTTAAAAAATTAAAATATGATAATTAAGAAAAAAAAAGTATAGCATTATGATCAAATTAATATATATAACAATTTTAATAAATATTATTATTTTTCTTTTATTTTCTTGCAAAACCACCTCATTTAATAATTCAAATAATCTTTTATTATATAATGAATCTGCTCTATATTTTGACAAACTTTTTAAAATATCTTCAATTGAACAAAAAAAATTAGCAAATAAATTATATTTAAGATTAAAAGATGAGAAAAATAAAATTGAATTTATAAATTACATTAAAAGTGAAAACATAGAAAATAATATAGATAGTAATTTTTTTTTAGATGATTATAATTATAAAATCCCTTCATCTATTTATAAAATAGATTATTTATCCAATTTAAAATATTTTTCAAATTTTAAATGTTTGCTTGATATAGCAAGTTATAAATCAATATACCTATACAATTTAAATTATTCTTTAATTGAAGAAATAAAAAAATCTAATAATTTAAATAAAAATTTTTACGAAAAATTTCAAAAGTCCATTTTTTTAATGCCTATCATAAAAAATAATGAATACCCTACCCCAAGACCAAGTCCTTATTACTTATATAATGTTAAGCTTGCTAATAATCTTGAAAAACAATTAAGAAAAACAAAATTAAAATTAGAACTTCCTTGGAAAATTCCAAATCCCTCTCCTGCTATTGAAATAATTAATAGTATTAGCCAAAGTAATATTAATCACATAATTAAGCTATTAAGAACAGGAGGAATACCTGTTTATAAAGAAAATTATCTAAATGGATCAGAAAATTATATAGAGAATGTCAATACATTAGATGGATTTAAGGGGGTAATACACAAAAAAAATTTTAGAACCTTTTCAGGTATACCCGAATTCGCACCAAAAAATTATTTTGGAATTTTTTCAAAAGAAATTTCCTATTTTCCACTTGGGTGCAAAGAATTTAACCCAAAAAATTAAACTTTTATCTTTCGTAAATAAATTTATTTTATTAAAAACTTATTATTATAATGTTTTAAAAAAGTACTTGAATGTTTATTACGAAATAATAATTAAGTAATTACTACCAAAAAATATTAGTGAATTTTATTATGTCTAAAAAACTTTCACCATGTATAGATATTTGCAAATACAAAAATAATAGTCATTGTATTGGTTGTTCAATGACAAAATTACAAAAAAAGATCTCAAAAAAAATTAAAAAAAGGGATGAGAAATTAGCTTTCCTAGACCTTGTTATAGCTCAGCAGAAGCTTCTTGGTGGTTATGAAAAATGGGAAGAAGCTTTTAAAAAAAAAATAGATATTAGTTTATCTTAAAGGTGCGATCTTAAAATCCAAGCAAATTTCTCATGAATTCTTCCACGCTCAACACAAAGATCTTCTGTTAGCTTATCTCCATTTGTTGCAGCAATATCACCCGCGCCTGCTATTGTTAAAGCAATAGTCTCTTGTGCATTTAACATTGATTTGATCATTTCTACATCAGAAATTTTTTCTTTGCATTCAGAAACTTTAGATAATTCCAACATATAAGAGAGACGTCCATCAACATAAGAACCAAGTGCTTTCATACGTTCAGCTAACTCATCTTGAGCTTCAAAATGATCTTCATAGATTTTTTGAAATAGGTCATGCAATGGTCCAAAAGCCATACCAGTAACATTCCAGTGAAAGTTTTGAGCAAGCATTGTTGTAACAGTTGTTTCAGCTACAATTTGGTATAAAGCTTCAGAAACTGCATTTCTCGTATCTTCTGATAGGTTTGAATTTAGGTTTTCCATATTATATATCCTCATCTTTATTTATGATTGAGATGGGAATTATATATTAATTTTCAAGTTTAAGCTATGTAAAATTTCGCGTTGCTAGCAAATTTTAATACTTCATTACGATACTTCTTTTTTATATTACTAGTAACTAAGAAATATACACTATCATAATCAGCACGCGATATTGCCTCAATTAAAGAAATAATCCACTTTTCATCCCAAGAAACTTGATTACTTTGAGGTTTATATATTTGAATTTGTCTACCAATAGCTTCTGGTAACATTCTTATAAATAGTTCAAGAATATCACAATCTAGAATATTCTTATCTAATGTAATTAAATGACAAGCCTTAAAAATTTCTAATTTTGGATAACATCGAACTTTATCTTTACAAGTTCTTATACGATCTAATAATAATTTTTGATTAATGTCTATTTTATTATTTTTCAAATTATTTCTTATTATTTTAAAAGTTGATTTGATATTGATAATGATAATCATTAAAAGTTATCTGTCAAGTTTCAAAATAAATAAATTTTTAAAAAATTTAATTTTAAAAGTTAATTTTTAGAAATTTTAATTAGTTATATGTTATAGAAAAAATTTTATATTTGTTTAAGATCTTAAATAGAAAATTAATAATAGGAAAAAAATTATTGAATTACAAAATAATTAAATTAATTTTTATCATTTTCTTCATTCCAAATGCCTATTCAAAGGATCTTGCTAATTATTTTAAGATATCTAAGGAACAAAAATTAATTAAAGTTTACCCAAATGAACTAATAATCACAGAAAGTAAAAATTATCTTTTCTTAAACTCTAATGGAATTCCTAACCATAAAACAGGACATTTTCCAAGTAGAAGTAATCCGCATGTTATTTCTCCACAATCTCATAAATTAAGAATTACAAAAAAACCAAAAAGACAAATTAATTCAACCCCAAGCAGATTTTTTGGAATTGCTTTAAATGGTGTTATGTTTGCACCATCAACAGCAGAATGTTGGGATAATAAAAATCAAGTTCAAGATTTTCAAGGAAGGAAAAATAAAACTAATAATACAAAAAGATCTACCTCTCAAAGATTAAGAAATAATAAAGATTGTAATTGGCGAGAAGAAGCTATTGTAAATGGAGAAAAAAGATTAGGACTAGATAACAATTTTGCCCATGTTCAACCAAGTGGTATGTATCATTATCATGGAACACCAACTGGATTAATTGAAGGTTTAAAAATTGGAAAAACGCACAATGATTTAATCCATGTTGGGTATGCTGGTGATGGTTTTAAAATTTTTATTTCAAAAGGTAATAAATATAAATCAAGTTATACATTAAAATCAGGTAACAGAATAAATGGCCCTCCTGGAAGATTTGATGGTACTTATACTCAAGATTATAAGTTTATTTCTACCCAGGGTGATCTAGATAAATGTAATGGATTACAAACTAAAAATGAATATTTTTACATCATAACTAATAATTTTCCATTCATTCCAAGATGTTGGTATGGAAAACCAGATCCTTCTTTTTTATCTCGTCCAGATAGATAAAGTATTTTACTAAAATTAAAATATTATTTTTGGTTTTAATTGGTTTTGCCTATTAAATACTCTCTTCTAATTATATAAATCCCAGCAGCAGTAACTATAAATGCTCCTAAAAAAGTGTAAAAATCTGGAAAATCTCCAAATACTATAAATCCCCAAAGAGTTGCCCATAGAATCAGAGTATAGTGGATTGGTGCAACTACGATAGTCTCCGTCTTTTCAAGAGATTTAATCATAAAAAATTCGGCAATTGACGCCAAAAAGGATAATAAAAATAAAAATATAAATTGAATATAATTTGTTGGATTTTTCCAATAAAAAAATAGTGGAAGTGTTGTTATCAAAGATGCTGAGAAAGAAGTATAAAACATAATTGTGAATACATTATCTTTTTGAATTAAGTAACGAGAAATAACTTGTCTAATAGCAAAAAATAAAGCAGTAAAAATTGCAAGAATTATTGTCGGATGCATTATACCTAAACCTGGGCGAATGATAATTAGTGTACCCAAAAACCCTACCAATATTGCAGAAAATCTGTATATTCCAACCTTTTCATTCAAGAAGAAAAATCCAATGATTGTTACAAAAAATGGAGCAACAAAAGTTACAGAAATCGCGTCAGCTAATGGTACAAATTTTAGACAGGATACAAAAAATAAAGAGGATAATGCGACAAGTAATCCTCTAATTATATTAAGCCCCTTATTTTCACTTTGAAGTAATTTTTTATCAAAAAAAAGATAATAAATTAGCATGCATATGAACAGACCTACACAACGAAACCAAACTATTTGTAATGGATGAAATTCTTCAGTAAGAAATTTTTGAATTGTATCTACAATTGACCACAGAAAAAAACCAATGGAAATAAGAATTATTCCTCTAATATTATCATTTTTAAAAGATTTCAACTGCAATAAAACTTTGATTTTAAGTGCAAATTAAACACTTGATTTCTGTGTAATAAACTTAGTTTGCATATAAGCCTCTACTCCCTCTGTTCCCAATTCTCTTCCATAACCAGAATCTTTTATACCGCCAAATGGCACTTCCACGACAGGCATCCAAGGTTGATTAACTGCAACTATTCCACTTTCTATTGAAGATGTTATTTTTTCAGCATTTCTAGTAGAGTTAGTAAAAGCGAAAGAAGCTAAACCATAAGACAACCTATTAGATTCTTCTATTACTTCATCAAAATCACTAAATGATACTATTGGAGCGAGTGGTCCAAAAGGTTCCTCATTCATCAATTTTGTATCAATTGATACATCTGTTAAAACAGTTGGTTCAAAAAAATAACCTTTATTTCCAAACCTTTTACCACCTGTTCTTATTTTAGCTCCCTTATTTTTTGCATCTAAAACAAATGCTTCCATTGCCTCTAATCTACGGTCATGCGCAAGTGGACCCATAGTTGTTTTGGGATCAAGACCATCCCCTAAAACTTGCTGATTTGAAATTTTAACAAAACCATCAACAAATTTTTCATATAAACTTTCATGAACTAAAAATCTTGTTGGAGAAACACACACTTGTCCAGCATTTCTGTATTTGTTATTTGCAATCATTTGAACAGTGCTTTCAACATCTGCATCTTCAAAAATAATTGCTGGAGCATGACCTCCTAATTCCATAGTAACTAGTTTCATGTGTAATCCAGCTAATGATGCTAATATTTTTCCAACAGAAGTAGAGCCAGTAAATGAAATCTTCCTTATCACAGGATGAGGAATAAGGTATTCTGAAACCTCAGATGGTATTCCAAAAACTAAATTTATAACACCACTTGGAACACCTGCATCCGCAAAAGCTCTAACTAGTTCAGCACAACTTGCTGGCGTTTCTTCTGGACCTTTTATAATTATAGAACAGCCTGCTGCAACTGCACCTCCAATTTTTCTAACTGCTTGGTTTATAGGAAAGTTCCATGGAGAAAATCCAGCAACAGGACCAACAGGTTCTTTTACAACCATTTGATATATCTCTGATGATCTTGATGGTATGAGGCGACCATAAGTTCTTCTCGCTTCTTCACCTAACCAGTCTGTAATATCAGCGCTTAAATTAACCTCAGCCAATGACTCAACTATAGGTTTACCCTGTTCTATCGTCATTATTCTTGCAATTTCATTTGCTCTCTCTCTTAATAATGAGGCTGCTTTTTGAAGGATTTTATATCTTTCAAAAGAATTAACAGATTTCCATTTTTTAAAAGCATTATCAGCAGCAAAAATTGCCTCCTCTAAATCAGGTTTTCTTGCATGAGCAACTTTTCCAATTATATTTTCAAAGGCAGGATTTATAACCTCAATTGTTTCACTAGAATCGGCATCTTTCCATATTCCATTTATGTAAAGTTGAGTATTTGGATATGTTTTGTCCATAAAATTACTCCGTAAATTTTAATCCATTTAATAAAAAGGTTATCTATAAAAAAATAAAATAAAAAAAATAATTGAAAAAGTTGAAATTAAATGAAAGAGATTTTTAATTATTTCAACAACACGAACATTTATTACTTTTTTTAGATTTAGAATTTCTATAAGAAATTTTATTAATGTATTCTTTTTCTTTCTCAAGAGCTGCTAATTGTTTTTTTTGTAATTTATCTTCGAAATAATCATAAAGTGATGAAAAACCTAATCTAAATGCTTTCTTTTCTTCATAATTTTTTCTTCCCTTGAGATTTGAGATTATATCGATAATTTCTTGATTTTGCATTTTAATTCTTTCAAATGTTTATTAATTATAGCAAATTTGAAGAGATAAATAAAATTTTTTTTGCTATTTTATTTATTCTAAAATAACAAGTTATTTTACTCAATAATTGTAGATAAAACTTCAAAAAATGAAAATTTATACCCAAAGAATATTTACTAAATTAAAAAAATTGACTTAGAAATTTTACTTTATTTTATTATAGTTTCAGATAAATTTAAATAAAAGATTATTAATTGCAATTTCAATAATATATGGGTATTTTATAATGGCAAAAATACATATTCAATTTACTTTATTCTCCGCTTTTTACTCTCCATTAATATCAACAATGACTGGAAATTTTTTAAAAGATGAAGGTTTAGATTATGAATGGAGCATTGCAAAACCTGGTATTTCAGCATTGAAAGCACTAGAAGATAATGTTGCACAAGTTGCTCAATCTACAATCAGTCAAGGTTTCATGTCTCTTGAGAGAGGTATTAAACCTAAGGTAAAACATTTTGCATTAGTAAACAATATGGATGGATTTTTTATTACAAGTCGAAAAGTAGAACATAACTTTAAATGGTTATCACTTGAAGGTGCAGATGTACTAGTGGATCACGGTGGACAACCAATGACAATGTTCAAATATGCTTGTCATAAAGCAGGAGTTGATATCTCTAAAATTAATATAATCAATGCTGGGAATTCTGAAGAAATGGAGATTGCTTACAGAAATGGTGTTGGTGAGTACATTCACCTGCAAGGACCTGCTCCTCAACAAATTGAAGCTGATGGTATAGGATATGTAGTTGCTGCTCTTGGTCCAATAGTTGGGCCTTGTGCTTTCTCTTCTTTAGCAGCTATGCCCGAATGGTTATTATCTGATTATGGAAAAGCATTTTGCCGAGCGTACGCTTGTACTCGTAAATATATAGCTAATACACCCGCAGCAGAAATTGCAGCAACAGAGATCTCATTATTTCCAAATACTGATGAAACAGTATTAATGCAATGTATTAAAGATTATCAGACAATGGGGTGCTGGCCTGCAGAAATGAAAATCACTGATTCAGGTTATAATGCCATGCTTGATATATTTGAATTTGATCAAAAAATTACTCAACGTCATTCCTATGAATCTATCTGCATTAGAAAATAAACATTTATTTAAAATAAAAGTGAAATGATTAATTTTTTATTAAAAATTATCAAATTTAAATTCTTGGTATAATTTTTTGGGGGTCATAAAAAGGTTTTTCAACAATCTTTCCTTCTGATATTTCATTAGTTTTATGAATTATAATTTTATTGTTCAATTTATTATGTGCAACATTTATAAGTCCAAGAGCAATATTTTTTTTAATCTAGGAGAATATATTGCAGATGTAATTTTACCAATATGATTTCCATTTAAACATTTTATTGGCCAAAATTCATTGTTTGTTTGAAGCAACTGAGGTCCTTCAATAATGATTCCAACTTGTATTCTATCAGGACCCTTTTTAGCAATTTTTTTTAATGATTTTTTACCTATAAAATTTGCTTTCATTTTTAAATCAATAAGTCTTCCAAGACCTAATTCATATGGATTAGTATTAATGTCTGCATCTGCATGATATGAAATCATCGCTGCTTCTATCCTTCTAATAGCAGATGTATGGCCAGGATGAAGTTTAAAATTTCTTCCAGCTTTCATAATCATATCCCAAAGTTGATTTCCTTTAGTGCTATCTCTTAAAAAAAACTCATAACCTAACTCACTTGACCAACCAGTTCTTGAAACAACTAAAGGAATATTATTTAATTTTGTTTCAAAAAAATGATAATATTTCAAGTTAGTTATTTTTTCCCCAAATAGAACCTTCATTATTTCTAAGGAATTAGGACCTTGTAATTGAAGTGGGGAGACATCCGGTTCTTTTATTTTTACTTTTAAACTACTATTTACATTAATACCTTGCGCCCAAAACAATAAATCACTATCAGAAATTGATAACCAAAAATGATTTTTACTCAATTTTAAAAGAATTGGATCATTCAATAGTCCACCCACTTCATTGGTAATTAATACATACTTACATTGCCCTATTTTAAGATTGTTTAAATTTCTACCTGTTAATAATTGAGTAAATTCTTCTGCATCAGGTCCTGTTATTTCTACCTGTCTTTCAACAGCAACATCACATAAAATAGCTGAGTTTATCAGGTTCCAAAAATTTTTTTCCTGATCACCAAAGTCTCTTGGTATATACATGTGATTATAAACTGAAAATGCTTTTGCACCCCATTTTATTGTAGAATTAAAGTATGGTGATTTTCTTATCTGGGTACCAAAACCATAATCAATAGACTTACTTTTCATTTAACAAAACATAAAAAGTTAAATATCCTTTATCATTAACTTAAATTATCAAAGAGTAAAGAATAAAAAATTGATAATAATCAAAGATCTTATAATTTTTATATTATACTTAAATTTAGAGTTTTGACATCTGTGCTAATACTGGTCCAACATATTCCTCAACTAACGTAATTGAGTATTCTTTTGAACTACTTTCACGATGTTTTTCTACCTCAGTTCTATGTTTTTTTGCTTCTTCTTCTGAAGGATATATTATAACTGACTGATGATGATATTCATCAATTTTCCACCAAATAATATCATCAGCCGGATGTCCAGGTTTAACATTATTACGCATTCCGTCTGACATTTCTTCTGCTGAACTTATTCCATTTTTATGATACCATTTTGTATAAACTGCATATTTCATCTATAAGTAGACCTTTCTTCTTAAATTATAATTAATAAAGTTTAGGTAACATATTGCTATTTTATACTCAACTAAATAGACAGGACTTTATAATTATATTTTATTGTTAAGAATTTTATTTATTTTAGAATAGTTTTTTTAAAAACAGTAAATTATAGTTTTTATTACTAGAAAAATTAAAATTTTTGGTATATTTTTTAATTTAAATTTTGAATTATTTATTATTATATCTAACACCAATATGATTTAAAAAAAAAGTAAGTTAGATTTTTTATTGGATTAATAAATGAACCTATATGCAAAATATTTAAATGAAATTGAAAATCGAAAGATACAAAACTTAAATCCTAAACCTATTGATGATGGAAACCTTGTAAAAGAATTAATAAAAAATATCAAAAATAAAAAAAGTATACACAGAAAAGATTCGATAAATTTTTTTGTTTATAATATTCTGCCTGGAACTACAAGCGCAGCATTTGTTAAAGCAAATTTTCTAAAAGAAATAATCTTGGATAAGATAATAATTGAAGAAATAAATAAATCTTTTGCATTTGAACTTCTATCACATATGAAAGGTGGACCCTCAATCAAAGTTCTTTTAGATATTGCTCTGGGTGATGATTATGAAAATGCAAAATTAGCGTCTAATGTTTTAAAGACGCAGGTTTTTTTATATGAAGAAGATACAAATCGTTTGAAAAAATCTTATCATGAAAAAAATAAATTTGCCGAAGAAATACTTGAAAGCTATTCAAATGCAGAATTTTTTACAATGCTTCCTAATCCAAAAGAAGAATTTAAAATTGTAACTTATGTCGCAGCAGAAGGAGATATATCTACAGATTTATTATCACCTGGAAATCAAGCCCACTCAAGATCAGATAGAGAATTACATGGAAAGTGCATGATCTCTGAAAAAGCTCAAAAAGAAATAGAAGATTTAAAATTAAAACATCCTGACAAATCAATAATGTTAGTTGCAGAAAAAGGTACCATGGGAGTGGGTTCATCAAGAATGTCAGGTGTAAATAATGTAGCTTTATGGACTGGTAAGAAAGCAAGTCCTTATATCCCTTTTGTAAATATTGCTCCAATTGTTGCTGGAACAAATGGTATATCACCTATTTTTCAAACCACAGTTGGTGTAACAGGTGGTATAGGAATTGATTTAAAAAATTGGATAAAAAAACTAGATGAAAATGGAAATCCAATTATCAATAATGATGGAAACCCAATACTTGAGCAGAAATATTCAGTGGATACTGGAACTGTACTAACAATTAATACAAAATCAAAAACATTATTTTCTGAAAACAATGAGGAATTGGCAGATTTATCTGGATCGTTCACAAATCAAAAACTTGAATTTATAAAAGCAGGTGGTTCTTACGCAATTGTTTTTGGAAAAAAATTGCAATCATTAGCTTGTGAAATTTTAGATAAAAAATTCGTTTCTTCCTTTGCTCCTTCAAATGAAATTTCTATTAAAAATCAAGGTTTAACTGCTGTTGAAAAAATATTTAATGCAAATTCTTTAGGAGTTTCTTCTAAAAATAAATTGCATGCTGGTTCTGACGTAAGGGTTAGAGTAAATATTGTAGGATCTCAAGACACAACTGGTTTAATGACCGCGCAAGAATTAGAAGCGATGGCTGCAACAGTGATTTCACCATCACTAGACGGTGCTTTTCAGTCTGGATGTCATACTGCTTCTGTTTGGGATATAAAGGCACAAGAAAATACTCCAAAATTAATGAAGTTTATGCATAAATTTGGTCTTGTAACAGGAAGGGACCCTGAAGGGATTTATGAACCTCTAACAGATGTTATTCATAAAGTATTAAATGATATAACGGTTGACGACTGGTCAATCATAATTGGAGGTGATTCCCATACAAGGATGTCAAAAGGAGTTGCTTTTGGTGCAGATTCTGGAACAGTCGCACTTGCTCTTGCTACAGGAGAAGCTACAATGCCTATACCAGAAAGTGTTAAAGTTACATTTAAAGGACAAATGGCTGAGCATATGGATTTTCGAGACGTTGTGCACGCTACACAAGCACAAATGTTAGATAAATTTGGTGATAATATATTTCAAGGTAGAGTAATTGAAGTACATATAGGAACTTTGCTTGCCGATCAGGCATTCACTTTCACAGATTGGACTGCAGAAATGAAAGCAAAAGCTTCTATTTGTATATCCCAAGATGAAATACTTATAAGTTCACTTGAAATAGCAAAAAATCGTATCAAAGGAATGATTAATAGAGGAATGGAGAATAGAGATAAAATGCTTCATAATCTAGTTGAAATAGCTGAAAAAAGGATACTAGAAATTAAATCTGGAAAAAAACCAGCCTTATCACCTGATATAAATGCAAAATATTTTGCTGAAATGGAAGTTGATTTAACCAAGATTAATGAACCAATGATAGCTGACCCTGACGTAAATAATATTGATATTTCTAAGAGATATACACATGACACTATTAGGCCAATATCTTATTATATGGCAGAAAAAAAAGTTGACTTGGGTTTCGTTGGTTCTTGCATGGTTCATAAAGGAGATATAAAGATAGTTGCACAAATGCTTAAAAATATTGAAAAAACAGAGGGTCAAGTAAAATTTAAATCACCATTAGTTGTTGCTGCTCCTACATATAATATAATTGAAGAGTTAAAATCTGAGGGTGATTGGGCAATTTTATCAAAATATTCTGGATTTGAATTTAATGATAAAAATCCTAAAGAAACTTCACGAAAAAAATATGAAAATATTTTATATCTTGAAAGACCAGGATGTAACCTATGTATGGGAAATCAAGAAAAAGCTGAAAAAGGTGATACTGTAATGGCTACCTCAACACGTTTGTTTAAAGGTCGAGTAGTTGAAGATTCTGAAAAAAAGAAAGGAGAATCATTATTAGCTTCAACTCCAGTTGTAGTTCTTTCATCTGTTTTAGGAAGAACACCAACAATTGATGAGTATAAAAAAGCTGTTGAAGGTATTAACTTAACAAAGTTTGCACCTCCATCTAAACCAATTAATTCACAGTCAATTCACTTTTAAAAATACTTTTTTATGTGAAGGCTCTAATTGCAACAATCATTGCAATTGTATAAACAAAAACCATAATTATAACACCTACAAAAGAAAAACCTTTCAAAAAAGATGCTTTGGCCATTTGAGATGCTTGGAAAAATAAATCTGGCCAAGTATAGGAAACGAAATCACCTTGGGTAAATATCACTTTAATTTTTCCATCTTTATCAACAACGGGCAATCTTCTAAATCTATCATTTGACATAATTCTTAGCCAATCTAATACATCATCATTTTCATTTGCTACTCTTGGATTTTCTGTCATAATTTGATCTAATGTTGTAGTTTTAGGCGAATTCCCATTTTTTACAATTTTTTTTACGATATCTCTTTCAGTGACAATTCCAATCACCTTTTTATTTTTATCAACAATTACAACGGATCCATAATTTTTTTCAGACATTACATTCACGGCATCAATTACTTTATCTGTTTTTAAAAAAGTTATTGGTTTTGGTTTAGTTTTAAATTCTGGTCTATCAACTAGACGAGTACCTTTTCTTTTTTCCATTTTAAGTCCTTATAATTTTATAGACACAATGATTATAAGTTCATGATTTCAGAAAATCATAAATGTCTAATTGAGTTTGATAATAGTTATTAAATATTATTATTAAATAATTTTCAATATTGTTATAAAGATGTATATTTTTTATTAAAATTTATTTTATCATTCTCCTAAAGTAGTTTTGTTGAGATATTATATAATAAAAGATGATTGTAAAATTAAAATTAAAAGTTTTTAGTTTCTTTGATTTTATGCAAAATTGTTATAGATTAAATACAGATTTATAAACTAAATATATAATTTTTACAGAAGAATGTAGTATTGAAAAATATATTAATCATCTTTGGACATCACAACACTAAAGATTCATTTAATGCATCAATAAGAGATACTTTCATTGAAGAAGCAAAAAGTTTAGGCCACCAAATTGATTTAATTAATTTATTTGAAGAAAAAGAGCAACTACCTTTTTATAATTCTAATTTTGATTCCGCTCCTAAATGTATTCAACATTATAGAAAAAAACTAGAAAAATGCGATGTTATGTTTCTTATTGGTTCTTGTAATAATCTAAGATTGAATTCAATTTTAGAAAATTGGATCGATTGGGTACTTCATCCCAATTGGTATTTTTCATATCGCTCTATTTTTCCTCAAAGTAAATATTTTAAGAATTATGGATATCCCGTTCCAGGGGCAATGAAAGGGAAACTTGGTATAGTTTCAATTACATATGGGGGACCAATGTTTAGTTATTTTAATTTTTCATTGTTCGATAATATACCTTATAGAAGATTAAAAAAATCAATTTTTCAATTGGGTGGTTTAAAAACAAAATACTTAAGATTTTACTCAGTTCTACCTAATATGAAAAAAAATGAATTTGCAAATCATATGAAAAGAGTAAGAAATCTAGCTAAAAGTATTTAATATTTTTTAATTATTTTATAATTACACTGAGACAAAAATAATGAGAAATTTTCTATATCAATAATAACCTTAATTATAATATTCAAATTTAAGCTTATTAAAATCGTATAATCTTGTATTTTGCTAATTCTAAATATTTATTATGATGTTATTTTTATTATTATATTACAACTTCAAACCCCTCGAATACAGGATGATCTAAATATATATCACTATGTTTTCCTGCACCCTTGTGTGCATTTCTAAATGCTTCTGATTTTGTCCAATTTAAAAAATCATCTTTTGTGTCCCAGATACTATGCGAAGCATATATTGTAAATTCATTTTCTGAATTACCTTTAATAAGATTAAATTTTTTGAATCCCCTAACATCTTCTAAAAAAGTATCTCGCTCCCTCCAAATTCTCTCAAAATCTTTTTCTTTACCTCTTACAATTTTAAATCGGTTCATTGCTATATACATTGTCTTATAATTTTTCCTAATTTAAGTTTTCATTGAAATTAAAGTCGAAATTTTTATTCAATCATTAAATATAATCTCTAAGAATAAATAATCCCCACAATATAATACCACCCCAAAGAAGTAACTTTTTATGTTTACTATTCATCATTTTCAAAAAACCTCAGTTTCTTTTCTATACAACAATTGTATTAATCTATGTTCAAATTATAAAATAATTTTTGTAATTATTTCCAATTATTTCAAAACAAATTATTAGTTTAAACTACATCCACCAACAGTAATGTAATTTCCTGAAATCCCCTCGCTATCGCCAATCCAACACATCTTTACTTGCCTGCCATATTTTATACTCTTAACTAAAAAATTAGCAATTTCATTTTTTGTTTCTAAGTTTGTAACTGAAATATTCATTCCTACTTGAATAGTATTTGAATTAAGTTCTACTTTTCTAAATGTATTACATTTACCTGAAGTACAATATTTAAATTTTGATACATTATTCCATTTTGCACTTGAAACCTCTACTTGAGCCGATGCAATAGAAGAAAATACAAATAAATATAAAACTAAAAATTTAAAGATTTGGCTTATAAAAATAGAAATCATTCAATAACGCTTAATAAATAAAATAAATTTAAATTTAATGACAAACTACTTAATCATAATTAAATTAAAAATTGATACAACCTAATTTTTATAAATAAAACATTTTTAATACTAACATAAAATCCAGTTATTATATCATCAATGAATTATATTCTTAAAATAATATTTGATTTAGTATTTTTTTTTAAAAATGTTATAGAAGATATTTATAATTGGAATTAAAAAAGGATTAAGAAATAAAAAATGAACGTTAAAATTGAAGATATAATTGAAATCCATAAAAAAATAAAATCCCAAATAAGATGGACTGAAACAAGTTATTCTCAGTCTATTTCTGAAAAAACTAATTCAAATATTTATATTAAATATGAAAATAGACAGCATACTGGATCATTTAAAGCTAGAGGTTCTTTTGCAAAATTAGCTTCTCTTTCTGAAATTGAAAAAAGAAATGGAGTAATAGCAATGTCTGCAGGTAACCATGCACAAGGATTAGCTTATAGTGCAACTAAAAATAATATAGAATCAAATATTGTAATGCCAACAAGCACACCATTCACTAAAATCAGAAGAACCAAAAACTTTGGAGGCAAAGTAATTTTAAAGGGAGAAAATCTTCAAGAAAGTTTTAGTTATGTTCAAGAACTTGTTAGAGATAATAATTATACAATCGTTCATCCATATAATGATCTGGAGGTGATTAAAGGGCAAGGAACATTATGTTACGAAATGCTAACTGATTTTAATGAACTAGATATATTACTAGTGCCTGTCGGTGGAGGTGGATTAATTGCAGGATGCTCTCTCGTTTCAAAAAATATTAAAAAAAATATAAAAGTAATTGGAATTGAGTCAAAATTATATCCGTCACTTTCAAATTCTTTTTACAATCAAAGTAAAATCTGTACAGGTTCAACTATTGCTGAAGGAATTGCAGTAAGTGAAATTGGTGATTTACCTCTAGAGATAATTAAAAATTATGTTGATGAAGTCATAACAGTATCAGAAAGTTCAATAGAGAAAGCAGTTGCAATGTTAGCTTTATCTGAAAAGGTTGTTGTTGAAGGAGCAGGAGCTGTTGGTCTCGCAGCAGTCATTGAAAATAAGAATTTGTTTTCTAATAAAAATGTTGGGCTAATTTTATGTGGTGGGAACATTGACTCTAAGATCTTATCATCGATTTTAATGAGAGATTTAGTAAGAGCTGGTCAAATCACAACACTTACAATTACAATGCCTGACAAGCCAGGTCAATTAAGTATAATCTCAAGAATATGTGCAGAAGCCGGAGCTAATGTACTACGAGTTGACCATAGTAGATTTGCAATGGATTTATCTGCAAGTGTAGCAAAGTTAGATATTACGATTGAAACTCAAAATCAAGAACATCTCAAAGATATTATTTTAGAGATTGAGAAAAATGCATTACCAGTTAATATTGAAGGTTTAGTCTAAGCTATATTAAATGTTATAATTCTAATGTATTTAAATTTTGTGAATTTATTGAACTGTTTTTATTAATTTTGAAAAAACTTTTTTTGATTTACCTCGAAGTTTGATTTTCATAATATCTTCTAAATTTGATTTATCATTATTAACTATAACTAATCCAATCATACCTAAAGCTTTATGCGGAGTACATTGATAAAGGTAAATTCCAGGTATTTTAAAGGTGTATTCAGTGTCTTTACTAACTTTAGATTTAAATTTTTTTATGCCCTTTGGCATTCCGATAAATTCAACATTATGACCTCTATCAACAGATTTCCAAACAATTTTATCATCAACATTAATTTTCGCTACCTTGACAGAATATACATGTCTTTCTTTACCCATCTTGTTTAACATTTCTATTTCGATGGTTTCTGCATTAATATTAAAAATAGAAATTGTACTGAAAATTATTATGAGAATGAATTTTTTTAACAAGTTTTTATCCTTTTACAATTATACATTTTTTTTAAATTATCATAAGTATGCTAATGTATGTAATTTTTTTTCTTTATATCAAAATAAAGACCTACCTGTGAAAAATTTTTAATTATAAATAATGAAGTTTTAATTAATTTTTCGTAGTATATTTCACATACTAAAGAATTTATATATTTTTTTGACATAAATAAATCATTTTCTTGAACATAAAAAATAAATTTTAAAATTTTTGTTTCAGCTTTGCTTAAATACTCAGAATAAGTAGAGCCAAATTCATTATTTAATTTTTGATTGATAAAAATACTCCCCATAAAATCATCAATAGCATCAACACAAAAATTAACTCCATTTCCTTCTAACGCAACATATAATGATGGTATAGGATCTATATTTGAATTAAATGATCTAACCCATATTCTTACACATCTTATTAGTAAATTTTCAGCATAATTTAATTTTCTAAGCTCAATGTTTTTCATTTTAAAGATAATATGATAATGATAATGATTATCATTATCATAACAAATACTTGTGATTTGTCAATTTTGTTCAATATTTTGTATTTAATTCTTTTCCTTCATTTAGAAGAAATTCTTTAAAAACATTAATTTTAATATCTTTTCTTAATTCATATTTAAATGATAATGAAATAGTGAGCTGAGGACCCTTAAGTTCTGGTAAAATTTCAATCAAATTGTTCATATTAAACTCCATCCAATCTGGCAATGATGCTAAACCCATTCCTATTTCAGCTGCTTTTGCAATACCATATATACTAGACACCTCTAAAACTGACTTTCTTTTTTTTTTATTTTCTCTCCCAATTGTTAACAACCAATTTAATCTGTTTCTATCTAATGGCGGTTGAGCAGTATCTCCATAAGATATTATTTTATGAAGATCTAAGTCATGAATATTTTTAGGGACATTATGTTGCTCTAGATAATTTTTAGAAGCATATATTTTATAGATGCAATCAGCTAATTTAATTTGAACATCATCCTGCGAAGAACTAGGCGTCATTCTAATCTCAACATCAGATTCATAATTAACAACTTTAGGTTCAAAATCTCTTAAATTTAATGCGATTGTAATATCTGGATATAATTTTTTAAACTTAAGCATTTTAGGAGCTACCCATAATGCACCAAATGCATTTGTTGCTGAGACTCTTAATTTACCAGAGGGTTTATAAACATCTTCTCTAATTTCATCATAAATTTTTTCAATGTTATAAGCAAGATTTGAAACGTATGTATGAAGATTATAACCTTCATTAGTTAAGTTTAAACCATCAGATGTTCTTAAAAATAATTTAAAACCAAGTTCGTGTTCTAATGATTTCATTTGCCTACTTAATGAAGATTGACTTTGATTTAATATCTCTGATGCACGAGTTAAATTACCTGTTTGAGCAACAATATTAAATAATTTTAATCTATCCCACTTCATAATTAAAATTATTAATGCAAATGATAACTATTATCAACTGCAAATAAAAATAGTTAGCAATTTAAAAATTAATAAACGTCTCTAAGATATCTTTTTTGTTTTTTTAATTTGTTCAAGTATTCATTTGCACTCTCATAATTTAAAAATAATTGATCTTCAAAAATTTTAATTATAATAGCCTCTACATCTTTAGCCATTTTATTTGCATCACCGCAAATATATACATAAGCACCACTGTTGATCCATTCTACAAATTCCTTTTTATTTTCATATAAAATGTCTTGAACATATATCTTTTTTTTCTGATCTCGAGAGAACGCTAAGTCAAGTTTTGTTAATATTTTATGATTTAGCATTTCACTTAGTTCATCTTCATATATAAAGTCATTTTTTTTAGTTTGATCACCAAAAAAAAGCCAGTTTCTTCCATTTGCGTTTCTATATTGTCTTTCCTGCAAAAATGCTCTAAATGGTGCAATTCCAGTTCCTGGACCAATCATGATTATATCTATGTCATCATTTGGTAATCTAAAAGACTTATTTGGTGTTAAAAACACTTTTAATTTATTATTATTTTGATCAATATCAGCTAGGTAAGATGAACATACACCATTGTAATTTCTATAACTTGACTTCCACCTTACAGAAGACACAGTTAAATGCACTTTATTCTCATTTAAGTTATTACTTGAGGATATTGAATAAGTTCTATGCTGTAATGGCTTTAATAGTTTTAGAAAATTCGAAACCTCAAATTTTAAATTAGGGTTTAAATTCATAAAATCATAAACATCCAATCCCCACTTAAATTCTTCAAGTAATTTTCTATCATCTCTCTCTATAATTTTACTTAATTCCGTAATTTTTGAATTAGACTCAACAAATTCTATTAATCTATTAGTTGGTGTTAATATTTCAAAATTTTCTAAGAGTAAATACTTAATATTTTTATTTTGACCTTCTGGAATATAATCAAATGATATATTTAAACGATCAATGATTTTTGTAACTAGTTCGAAATTGTTTAAAGGAATAATACTTAATGAATCTCCTACTTCATATTTAATATCACTATCTCCAAGATCAATCTCATAATGCCTAATCTCTTTATTAGATAATTTTTTAGAAAGTAGTTTATTTTGTAAAACCGTTGCTAAATATGGATTTTTTTTATTCCAACGATTATTTTTATTATTAATATTTTTATGTTCAAAGGCATTCTGTTTGTCAGTTGTCCATAATGGTATAAGTGAGGATATCCATTTTTCTGATTTTTCCTCATAATCTACATCACAGTCAATCCTTTCTACAAGTCGTTTAGCTCCAAGTTGTTCTAATCTGATATCTAACAATTTACCTGCATGACAAAATTTTTCATAACTTGTATCACCAAGGGAAAGTATTGAATATTTTAATTTACTTAGGGAAGGCGCTGTATTGGATGATAACGCATCCCAAAATAATTGAGCATTATCAGGCATCTCACCTTCTCCATAGGTAGAAGTAATTATAGCTACATTCTCCATCTTAGATAAATTATGCATAGATATATCATCTAAAGCATTAATTTCTGTTTTGATTCCAACATTTGAAATAGATTTATGAAATTCTAGTGCTAGTGCTTCAGAATTTCCAGTTTGTGTTCCAAACAAAATGTTTACTTTCAATAGATTATTATCATTATTATTGGTATCTTCTTTTTTTTTGAAGTTCTCCTGACTTTTTAAACCAGCTATGAATCCAGATATCCAAGATTCTTGTTCATAAGTAAAGGGACTGTTAATTTCTTTGGGTAGTTTTTTTTCAAATTGTTTCATTTTAATAACAAGGAAAAATTTTAAACAAAACTAGGCAGAGTAGATTTGAAGAAAAGCTCTTCATAATCAGGAATATTTTTCATTATTTGGAAATTTTTCCTTTGTTGGTATATTATCCAACTATATGTGCCTAAACCATCAATTGAAACAAAATTTCTTAACTTTAAAGAGTCTTTAAAATCATTTATTCTTTTGTTTGAAATTAGAACAGATAATTCTTCATTATTATAATTTGAAATTGCATCACGAGCGTATTTCATTAGGTTAGAGATAAGTGAAAAATTCTGAGAAAAAATTAATTTTTTTGAGTCTAATTCCAATGTGTTTTCATTTACAATAGATCCTTTATTATTTTTTGCTGAAATATCTTTAGCAGTTTGATAAATTTTCCAATTATTTATTAATTCTTGAATTTTTTGATAGTCAGTATCTTTATCACTAGGGATGTTACCATTCGCAATATTTTCACCAGAAATCCATAAGTTTTTAATTTTTTTAATTTGAAAAGTTACCATATAAGTTGATAATTCTTCAATCAATTCTTTTCGTGATTTAGATTTGAGAATTTCTTCAAAATCTTGATATTGGAGTAGTGACTTTGGAGTGATATAATAAAAGTTTTCTTTTTCAGAATACCAATTGTTCAAAATATATTTTGCTTTAGCTGAATTTGTAGCATTAACATGCCAATTTAGTAAATCCAAAATAATCTTTTCTTGAATTTTTGATAAATTACTTTTATCTGAAATACAATTAACTTGCACAGAGTCAACACTAATAAAATCATAAATTTTTTGATATGGGTCATACTGATAAATAAACCCCCCAGACATACCATTACCATATCCCCTAGAAAATGAGCCTAGATTTAAAATAGTTCCATTTGTCATGTATTCTGCACAATAATCACCAACTCCTTCAACAACTGCAGTAGCCCCAGAATTTCTTACTGCAAATCTATCACCTGCTTGCCCTTCAACAAATAGTCTTCCACCTGTTGCTCCAAACAAACAAAAGTTACCTATTAAAACATTTTCAATTAGAGAAGGGGTTTTTCTATTTGGTGATGTGATTATTATTTCACCACCACAAGCAGATTTTCCAACTCCATCATTGCAAGTACCTTTATGTTTTAATGTCATACCATCGTTACAAAAAGCTCCATAGGATTGACCAGCTGAACCATTAGTATTTATTGTTATTGTATTAGGTTTTAAAAATTTTCTCCCAGATTCATTGGAAAATGAAATATGACTAATATTTTTTTTGTATTCATAATTTAATAATCTTTCAATGTCGATTGAGAATTGACCTGCAAAAGTCTTATTACGATTACTAAGAGTTATGTTATTGAATTCGTAATATTTTCTTTTATCATCAGAGATATTTTTCTTGAAAATATTTAAAAACTTGTCATCATAAGAAAAATCTTTTTCTAAATAAACTGGATCTGTATTTTTAACGAAACAAATTTCTTTTAGCATATTTTTCAAATTTAATTGACCTACAGATGAACTATGATTTATCAAATGTAACAAATCTGTTTTTCCTCTTATCTCACTAATTGATTTAAATCCCAAGTAAGCAAGAATTTGTCTAACCTCATGAGCTACGTTTAAGAAATATTGAGCAAGTGCTCTAGGATCACCCTTAAATAATTCAGAGTTAGTAGTTAATCCAGCAGGACATTTTATATTACAATTTTTAGCCATTACACATTTAAGCATCATCATTGTGGATGTCCCAAATTCAAAACTATCTCCACCAAGCAACGCAGATTTAATAACATCATAACCTGTTTGATGTGCACCTGAGCATCTAAGTGCGACTTTTTGTCGAATATTGTTAGCACACAAAGCTTGATTCACCTCGGCAAGACCTATTTCTGCTGACCTGCCAGTATACTTTAATGATGTAACCGAAGCTGCTCCGGTACCTCCCGTTCCACCTGCAATATTAATTATATCAGCACCAGCTTTTGCGACACCTACTGCAATAGTTCCTATTCCATCAGATGAAACTAATTTAACAATTACTTTTACCCGCGCTGCTTTTGCATCATGTATCAATTGAGCTAAATCTTCTATGGAATAAGTGTCATGATGAGGTGGTGGTGAAACAAGTTCAACACCTGGAACCCCACCTCTTGCTGCTGCAATTTCGACAGAGACTTTTGAGGAAGGCAATTGCCCTCCTTCTCCAGGTTTAGCACCTTGCCCTATTTTAATTTCAATCTCCTCTAAATTAGGGTCCGCTAAATATCCAGCCCACACTCCAAATCTACCTGATGCAAATTGTTTGATTTTTGATGATCTAATTGTTCCAAATCGTGAGTAATGTTCACCACCTTCACCACAATTTGATAAAGCTCCAACCATATTAGTACCATGTGCTACAGCTTCATGGGCTTTAGATACAAGAGCTCCATGACTCATTGCTCCCGATGCAAATGTTTTAACTATTTCAGTGGCATTTTGAACTTCAGACAATTTAATTGATTTTGGCGCTTTAATATGATTTTTAAAAAATTTTAATGCAGTTCCTTCTATTTTTATATCTATTTTATTTATATACAATGAAGAATTTAAAATCTGATTGGGAAAAACAGACTTTATAGCTGAGAGAAAATTTTTATATCTTTTTTTATTATCTCTTTTATCTAAAAATTTAATCTCAAATCTATTTTTACTCTTTTTTAAAATTGAAATACCTTTGGAAAGAAAATTTATATTTCCAAAAAAATCGAATTTTTTTAATTCGACTTCAAATTCTTCAACAGTATTTAAATAAGTAAAATCTAAGGGAAAATCTAGAATATCTCTCAATGCTGCCGGTCTTGTTGATCTTTCCTTATGGACCATTTTAGAGAACTTTTTATAACCAGATGTAATTAGAAAGTTATCTTTGTATTTTTTGGGAAGGTAATTGAATGTAGAACTAACGTATCCATCATCATCAATAGAAAATGATTGTTTATGTTCATTAATAGTAAAATATTGAGAGATAGCATCATCTTCTGGTGAGAATGCGATTTTTTCTTCTGTAAGGTCGACAAATTCTCTAACCGCAGCTATTCCAAATGAATGACCAGCACCCTCTGAACGTTCTTTGAATAAACCTAGTATTGGTATGTCTTTTTCATCATTTACTATTTTTGATCTTTTATGCCAGTCCACTGTACTTTGTGCAATTGACTTAAATTTTACGCCCCCAACTGGAGATTGCATGTTTGGGAAAAACTTTTTTAAAATTTCATCATTTGTATCAAGAAAATTTGGTTCAAAAAACTCTCCACCTGAATAACTTTCTACAGTACATAGTCCAACTTTACCCATTATTTTTAATAATGATTTTTCTGAAGCTTTTATAAATTTAACGTAGGCTTCTTGTGAATTTTCGCTAAATTTTTCTTCAATGCGCAGTTGTACAGATGTAGGGTATACTGCTGACGCTCCAAATCCTAATGAGCATGCTATATGATGAGAGGTAGAGATTTGTCCGCTCTCAGCAACTATAGATGATTTAAATCGTAATCCATTCTCTATTAGACTTTGATTAATTGCAGAAATAACCATTATCAAAGGAATTACAGCTTTTTTATCTGATACATTTAAGTCTGAAATAATAATTATTTCGCCTCCACTTCGAACGAAATTATTAATTTCAGAACAAATGTTATGAATTGCATTTTCTAATAGTTTTTCATTAAGTTGAGAGTTATCGTAATTGGGTTCATAAAGAATTTCAAATGTTTGAGTAGGTGTAAATTTTTGTAATTTAATTTTTAAAAGATCTTCAAATTTCAATATTGGTGAATTAAGAACAATTTGTGGGTTAATCTTTTTTTTAAATTCAGATTTAGATCCTAAAGAAACTCGGAGTGTCATTCCATCTGCCTCTCTAATTGAATCAAGTGGTGGATTTGTAACTTGCGCAAATTTTTGTGAAAAATATTTTGCAACACCCCCTTCATTATCAGACAACGCGTTGATTGCGTTACCATATCCCATAGCTGAAACTTTTTCTAATCCAGTTTCAATCATCGGATCCATAAAAAACTTAAATGTTTCTTGATTATGAAAGTATGCAACATAACGTGCTGACAAATTTAAATTTTTTTTGTAATCAAAAATTTTACTGTTTTTAATATTCTTTAAATCTTTAATTTTAATTTCATTTAAATTTACTCTTCTTTTAGCAAGGAGTTTTTTGTAATCAAATTTGGCGGCTAGATATTTAAGTGCTTCATAGGTTCTGTATAATTTTTTTTCTGCATGATTATAAAAAAATATACCACCCGCCTCTAATCTTCCACGAGATAATATATCTTCTTCATTAAATGATATTTGCCCCGCTTCAGACATGGCTGAAACATATTCTTTTGTTTCAATGGTTCTTAAAGGTCTAAGACCAAGTCTATCTAACCTAGCACCAATAATATTTCCATCTCCAAAAATAAGTGCAGCCGGACCATCATTTTTTTCTTCATATAAAGAAAAATATTCAAACATCGATCGAATATCTTCACTCAATGTTAGATCATTCTCCCAAGCAGGCGGCATCATAGAAATTACAGCAGAAACTAAATCAAAACCATCATTGTAGATTCTATTTTGCAATGTTTGATCTAACCTACAACTATCAGATTGACCGATGAATCTAATTATTTTTTTATTCTTAGATTTATATGAGGCATTTTCTGAAATAATATTTTTTTTATTTGTATTCAATTCTCCATTATGTGCAATTAACCTAAAGGGTTGTGCCATAAATGGATGTGGGTCTGTATTAGTTGAAAATCTTGTATGAAAATATAATGAGTAAATTTTATGTTCTTTATCATGCAAATCTTTAAAATAAGAAATAATTTGATCTGATTTTAATCTTCCTTTTAAAACTTGTAATTTTGTTGATAAGGACAAAGGATAAAGCTCTGATAAATGACTTGAACTAAAAGCTTTTTCTTCGATAATATTTAAACATTCATGGATTAACTTATTAATTTTAAAACTAGCAATATTTGGAAGACTAAATATAAATTGCATAATAGGTAATTGCTCTGATATTGCAAACTTATTTAAAATAGAGTGATTTACAGGTATATATCTTGATTTAATAATTTCAAAACCTTTTTCTTTCATAACATTTTTGATAAAATCTGATGCTAATTTACTTTTATCTTTTTGCTTAGAAACAAAAAAATTACCTACACAAAATTTATTAAATTTTAATTTTTTTGAGGTAATCTTTGAGAAAAAGTCAACAGACAAGTCTATTGAAATTCCAGCACCATCACCAACGCCTTGAGATGACATTCCCCCTCTATGTGGAACAGCACTTAATGCTTCATCAGCTTTTATAATAAGGTCATGAGTTTGTTTAGTGTCTTTTCTTGTAATAAAACCAACACCACAATTGTCTTTATTCAAATTATGATTATATAATCCAAATTTTGATTTTTTCATTCTACACAACAATTATAATTATGATTATGATTGGAATATAATTATAAAAAAAAAATATTGTGCTGTTATTGTTACATTGCTGATATGCAAAAATTGCAAATCACAAAATATGATTAAATCATAAATAAAATTTATCTTAACGGTTTTATCATTTTTCTTGGATTTACAATTTCATCAAATTCTTTATTAGAAATTAATTGCGTTTTTATTGCCTCTTCCCTAATAGTAGTGCCATTTATATGTGCTGTTTTAGCAATTTTTGTGGCATTATCGTACCCTATTTTTGGTGTTAAAGCAGTTATAAGCATAAGAGATTTTTCCATCAATGAATTTATATTATTTAAATTTGGCTTAATGCCTGAAATGCAATTTTTAGTGAAACTTTTTATACCATCTCCAAGTAATCTTATTGATTGAATAATGTTAAAAAGAATGACCGGTTTATAAGTATTAAGTTCAAGGTGACCTTGAGAGCCCGAAAAAGTGATGGTAGTGTGATTTCCCATAACTTGCGCACAAACCATTGACATAGCTTCACATTGAGTTGGATTTACTTTACCAGGCATTATAGAGGAACCAGGTTCATTTTCTGGAAGAATTAATTCACCTAAACCAGATCTTGGTCCTGAACCAAGTAATCTAATATCGTTAGCAATTTTATTTAATGACACAGCGATAGTATTTAGTGTTCCTGACATTTGAACCAAACAATCATGAGTTGCTAACGCTTCAAATTTATTTTTTGCTGTTTTAAAATTAATATTTGTCAAAATTGAAACTTCATTAGCAAAAATTTTCGCAAATTCTAATTTTGAGTTAATGCCTGTTCCAACTGCTGTACCTCCTTGAGCTAAAAATTTTAACTCTGTGAGAGATTTTTTAATTCTTTTAATAGAAAGAACTAATTGTGTTTCATAACCTGAAAATTCTTGTCCTAAAGATAAGGGGGTTGCATCTTGTAAATGTGTTCTTCCAATTTTAATAATATCTTTCCACTTTTTCGATTTTTGTCTTAATTCTGATTGGAGTAATTTAAGA
>MDTD01165928.1_pt1 | contig 41696 bp, 41 predicted proteins | sample 811221 | NCBI WGS metagenome assembly MDTD01 (sample SAMN05326646, study PRJNA326480) | marine metagenome | isolation source: seawater | place: Pacific Ocean: South West | collected 2011
CCCTTATCCTCTTGACTACATGAAGGCCATAATCCACCCCTATAGCCAGGAGCAAGACCGGTATCGAGTTCATCGCACCGTTGAATGTCATCGACACCCCCATCACTGTCAGAATCCCCGCTGTGCCGTAGGTTGCTCCAATTCCGAATACAGTGAGGCCTAGCACATACCCCGTATCCCGCTTACTTCTGAAAGAGAACCAAAGAATCGTTCCAAGAATTAGCAGCGAGGCCGAATTCAGAATCCCCAGCTCTTTACCTAGGTTTTCATTTTGCCCCAGCAAAAGTTGGGAGAAAGAAGACACTGTAGATGCGCTATCCCCTGTCTCCCGTATCTTCAATTGGAGGATTCCAGCCCAATTATCCACATCTTTCTGCACATCCCCCAGTGGCGCTCCACCATGCCTCTCTGACTCCGTCGATATCACGAAGCTGATGAGTACCGGTCCAGTTGTTTCAATCAAATCCTCTTGATCCGCAGCCGGGACAGTACCTTTGAGAGCGTCGCTGTAGTCTACACGCTGCATCCCAGACAGGATTCCCAGTTTAACAAGAGCCACATCCCTGGAAATCTTGAATGACTCGTCATCCGATTGAATCGAGCCTATGGACTGGGAAAATGTATCAATTAATTCGGATATATTCTCTCCACTGACAAGACGATCCACCCAAAGATCCGGATTCGATGGAACCCATGATCTAAGAGTAGAGGAATTGATCTCAGCCGGATATGGAACTGATAACATCGCAATCTCAAGATTATCTAGAGCGGCCTCATACTCCTCTTCGTCGCTCGCCGTCTCAAGACCGTTGAGAGCCTCTCCGATTGGTTCAGACCAAACTTGCGCCGTGATCGGATCGCTGTAGAACTCCCAACTTATTGCAACACTCGCAGGGCCGTTGTTTGCTCTAGAACCGAATAAGGGGTATTCGTATTCTGAGAGATTTGGATCCTCAAGAAGAATCGCTTCCATTTCCGCTAGATGAGCCCAATTTTCAGCTTTCGAGAGGCCCCCTTCATCTAGCCTAGCAATTACTCTTACGAAGTCCAAACTTGCTTGATACTCTCCTTCGACTTCATCGAGCAGCCTCACAGTATCATTGTCTGGGAAAAAGGCATCTTCAGTGTTGTCAAACTCAAGAAACATGGCCATTGAGCTTAGAGCGAGTGTACACACCATGCCGATTGCCAGTATTGTACGAGGCCTATCGATGCAGATTGAGGTCATTCTGTCGAATGGATTTTCCATTTCATGTCCACATCCCTAGGGTATCGCGCAATGCACTTTCGAGATCACTGTGAGTGAACTCATACCCTTGCTCCTCGAGCCTCGAAGGAATAACATGTTGCCCTTCAGTGAGGAGCGTCTTTCCCATTTCACCAAAAAGAATCCTCACCACGAAAGAAGGAAGTGGAGCGATTGCAAGTCTGTTGAGCACTCTGCCAAGCGTCTTTGCGAACTCCCTCTGACTCGCGGGATTAGGCGCTGTTAGATTGTAGGCCCCGGACGCTGAAGAATCCATCAAGAGCTCATGCATGGAGTATATCTGGTCATCCATTGATATCCAAGGTATCCACTGTTTTCCTGATGCAATTGGCCCTCCAGCATTCATTTTGAATGGCAGGAGCATTTTCCCAAGCGCCCCCCCGATTCCCGAGAGCACAATGCCGGTTCGTAGCCAGATGGTACGTATCCCAGAATCTGCTGCTGGCCGTGCAGACTCTTCCCAGGCCGTGCAAACTTCTGCAAGATAGCCCGTACCGCTCCCCGACTCTTCAGTTAACCCTCGCTTGTCAGAGTGCCCATAGAATCCAACGGCGCTGGCAACCATGAAAACTTCAGGGGGCTGATTGAGATTTGCTAGGGTTTCTGCAAGAAGCGAGGTACTTTCAGTTCTCGATGTCATGATCTTCCTCTTTCTTTTTGCTGACCACCTGCGATCACCAATCCCTTCGCCGCCAAGATGGATGACGGCATCGAAACCCTCGATTTTGCTGCTGTCAATAATTCCCTTTTCAGGATCCCATTCTATCTCTTGATCGTCCTTCACCTTTCTCCTAACAAGGCGATATACGTCATGACCGCCAGTATCGAGAAAAGCGACTAGTTGAGTGCCAATTAGCCCGCTGGAGCCCGCGACAAGGATTTTCTTCCTGTCCAGAGATCTAAATTTCTGATGTCTCTCCATGTCCCTCTGAAGTCTTATCTCTCTGGCTTTGAACATTCTATCAATTCTCTGAGTAACCAGACGACCACCTAGAACACGATCAACGATTTCCCCAAGGAACCCGAAAGGGACCTTGTAGTCGACTCGATCAGTCACTGTTGTAACCCCATCTTTTTCTTCAAACAGATGCTCATGATCCCACTTCCAGAATGGGCCTTTGAGCATGGTTTCTCCAAATGCGTGGGGTGGGTCGTAAATTGTGTGCTTGGCGTGCCAAGTCATTTTCGCCGGACCCATTACGAACTTCATGATACGCTCGGATCCGACTGCAGGTATTTCCGGATCTGCCCTTTTTTCCAAGACCAGCTCCCAAGGAGGCGTCAGTCGGTGGAATGCTCCACGTCTTTCATGCCACTCGAATACTGTTTCTATGGGGGCTTCAGTTATCGTCTCGTGAGTATAAGTTGTCATAGTTTACTACTCCCAAAAGTCGTACCAACAGACCATTGTTCCAAATACCCGTCAAGCTTCAGTTTCCTTTTCGTATTCGATGAAGACATATATCTAACACTGCCAAATACCGGTCTCTTGGGACCCCATGGCCTGTCGTGTCTGCCCATGACCCAGAAGATTCCAGTGTAACTATTGGGATCCCTTCCATCGAGTGCCCACCTATCATTCAGTTTAATCATCCATTCAGCGGCTTCTACGGGCGAAGGCGCCCATTCGAGAATCCTCTTCCCCCATAGCATTCGAAGATAGTTGTGTATCAGGCCCTCTTCCTTGAGTTGCCTCTGAGCAGCGTTCCACACCTCATCATCTGTCTCAGCGGCCTCAATCTGTTCGAATGTATACGATTCTGATCTGTCTTCTGCGTGGTCATACAGCGTGCTCTTGGCCCAATCAGGAATCGATTTAATCGAGTGATGATCATCTCTGTGGAATGCGAAATTGTAGCCGAGCTCTCTCCAGGTGATTAGCTGATCTACGAATGCCTCTGAACCGGCGGATAGGCCCCACCAACCTGCTCTAGAACCTCTTCCTGTGGAGTCCTCATCCAAATCAGCTGGAGTCCAGCCCTCCCGTTCGAGAATCGCATGAAGTATCTCGTAGGGAGATATGTGGCCGAAGTGAATCCATGGTGAAAGACCGCTCGCTGCCCCGTCATCAGTGTCATTTCGACCGACATCATACCTGTCTAGTTTGTTTATCAGGAACGAGTCAAGTCTTCTTCGAGCCTCCGAAGACCCACCTATCTTAGTGGGGACTGCTCGAACTTCATGATCTATGTTGAGTGGAGCAAGAGCCTTCCTTCCGATAGACTTTCCCTGAGCTACCCGCCACATCCATTCTAGAGGCGTGTGTTCGAAATTGACTTCTTCCAAAATCTCTGATAATTTGGCTGAATCCACAGTCAAGTCTGTCTCTACGCCTTCAAGTGGCATGGCTTTTGGAGACGATTCAAAAGCCCTGAGAAGATTCTTCTGCATGTATCTGCGGAATGAATGCGCTGTTGCAAATTCCTTCTCTGACATCTGCATTGGTAGGATTCCAGTTGAATCTACCGCTTCCAATCTCACAGAGGTTGTCTCTGCGGCCCTATTCATCACCCACAGAGGCAGATATGTAGGATAATCATCGATCACCATGGCTGCAGAGCGTTTTGAAATTCTACGCAATAATCCGTCCCCTGTGTCCTTGTGATTTTCTACCCAAGGCATGTAACTCACAGGCAGGTCTCTAAAGACAGATATGTTCTCTACTAGCCCCTGAACCATAAAAGTCACAACTCTCTCAGAAGTCCATCTATGCCTTACGGAAACCCCTTCTACGACAAGGAGAGGCTTGTTTATGCTGAGCGAAATTTCCACCGCACGCTCCAATGCCGCGTTGTATCTGTACCTCCTGGTAGCAGTCATCCAGTAAACCACGAAGTCACCAGACATGTCAATTGGAAGATTCTTTAGGACCCTAATCCTAGGTTCCAACCTTGAATTCTCTGATTTCAGCAATGCTGACACAAGTGGTTTGTAACGGTTTTAGGATATGAACGACTGTTCTGAAAAAATGAAAATCCTAAACACCTTTTGATAAGAAGATCGCTACTCTCAGCAATTGAAATGATGACCAATTATGATTCTTGCAAAGATATAACAGCGTCAGACGCGAACCTCCCAACTGAACATGGAAATTTCAGAATAAGGGCGTTTGTAGGCCCCGATGGAAAAGAACATGCTACGCTTTACACTGGCGATTTTTCAGATGACAGCAAACCGCCACTAGTTAGGATTCACTCTGAGTGTTTGACCGGCGACGCATTCGGATCGCTGAAGTGCGATTGCGGCCCACAACTTGAAGCCTCAATGAAGCGGATACAGGAGGAGGGCAAGGGTGCTATTGTGTATCTTCGTCAAGAAGGTCGAGGGATAGGACTCTACTCCAAAATCCAAGCGTACGCACTACAAGATCAAGGACATGACACCTTGGATGCCAACCTCATGCTCGGACTTCCTGCCGATGGCAGGACCTATGATGTGGCTGCGGAAATGCTCAAAGACATAGGGCTGGAAAAAGTGAGGCTAATGACCAACAACCCACTCAAGATAAAAGGCCTTGAAGAACAAGGTATCCAAGTTCAAGAAAGACTGCAGCATCAGAGCGGTATCGGTCCTGAAAACTCACAATATCTCCAAACCAAAAAACAGCGAATGGGTCATCTACTGAACGTCGAATGAACAATATGCTGCTTGCAGGGTCGTGGATTCATGTCGGCCTTGATAGGTACAAAAGCTCCTACCTTTTCTCTAGACTCCAGCGAAGGGGAGAAATTCGATTCATCGAAAATGGAAGGACATTGGTATGTTTTATTCTTCTATGCAAAAGACGGCAGCCCAACTTGCAAAAGAGGCTGTCTGAGCTTCAAGGAACAGTACCATCTGTTCCGCTCATTAGAACCCCCTGTTGAAATTGTAGGGGTAAGCCAGGACACAGCAGAGGACCACAAGCAGTTCAAAGAAGAACTTGAACTACCATTCACGCTTCTATCCGACGAAGACAGAGAAGTAGCCGATGCATTCGGCGTACCAGTCCACCTTGGAAGATTCCCCGCAAAGTCGTCTTTTGTTATCGATCCTGAGGGAATGATTAGGCATGTTTACGATTGGCAGTTCAGACCTCGTCATCATGTTGCTAAGATTTTAGACGCACTTTCCACAATCACGGAGTGAATGATATGCAATGGAATCAGGTTTTGTCGGATGCAGGACTCTCTGACAGGGAGGTAAATGCCGTCATGGTTCTATCATCCAAGTCGAGTTTGAAGGCCAGTGAACTTGCAAAAGAACTTGGAACAACACGCCTTGATGCCTACAACTCACTAGAACGGCTTCAGTCTATCGGATTAGTCAAAACAATTGCAGACAGACCCATGCGATTTTCTTGTCCGCCGATACATGACGCAGTTTCTCACCTAATCAATATACGAAGTGAGCAACTTCAGAAGATATCGTCAGGTTTCGAGGCACTCAAGAACTCGACACCATTACAAGATCAGCAACCCAACGAAGACAAAGCAGACTCCTCGAACCCAAAATTTGCAGTTCTCAAAGAAAGAACCCACATTATGAATAGAATAGATAAAATGGCCTCTGAGGCAAGCGAGGCACTTACATTAGTCCTCGGAAAATTCGGAATACTCCATCTGTGCAGAGGGACGGCCCTTGGCAGTGTAAATGATGCAGCAGAGAGAGGTATAGAGGTTAGAGTACTCGCACAACTAGACAGGAGAACCATACGATTCTTCTCACAGTTGCACGATTCTGTGAAGATTAGACACACCAAGGATCTAGAGGCACAAGGGGCGATAATGGATTCTAGTGAAACCATTCAATATCTGAATATGGAAGAGAACCCTGTTGGCAGAGGTAAAAATGATGCTGCTTTGATAGTCGAGTCAGAACCATTTGGCGTCTCTCAAAGAAATCTTGTAGATTCAATTTGGGATGATGCGATACCATTCGATGCAGCTTCAAAGAGATTCACCGAAGATCGTATTGTAGATCCTCTTCGCGTGACTCTGGAAGGGGGTTCTTTCCTTGATCGCTTTAGAGAGGTTCTAGAGATAGAAGAAGACTTGCCAGAAGAGGACACACCCTTCAATCCTGATGCCTTTTTGGCATCAAGTGGAGAGATAAATAAAGCCAGAAAGAAGCTTTCAGCAGGTGGAATTCAAGAAATGTCTTCATTCGGAATTGACCTGTCCGATATATTGAGACAAGTCGGTACAAGAGTCGGAGAAGAACTGGCCTTTTCCTTGAGAAAAATCGAAGGAGACATCGAATTCCTGAATGAGATGATGGACTGGTGGGAGCACGCTGGCCTAGGCGAATTGTCTTATGGCATAGATCCAGAATTCCACATAAAAGCCGTGTTCGTAGACGAGTCAGAAACTCCCGGTTCACTGCCGCTTCATGCCTTGGATGGAGGCATAATTGAAGGAGCATTGAGAGCAAGGTATCAGGATACAAATGGCGTAATGGTACAAAGAGATAAAGATTCAGATGGCTCACTAATTTACACTCTTGAATTTCCCGAATGAAAGAATTCGGTTTGCGAGTAAGAACGGCCAATTATAGCATCAACCGCACTGGCAGGGTGTATGAGGGTACTGACCTTTCTTAGATTCATGCGCCAGATATTCAAATCTGGCCCAGCAGATCTTGATTGGATACAATCACAAGGGCTCCTTGCCGTTAAACTGGCTCAAATCTTCGCCCTCCGAAGCGACCTTATTCCCGTTGAGAAATGCCGGCAACTCCAGCAGCTTTACCAGCATGCAGCAAGCATTCCCGTCGAAGACGTGTTCCAAAGCATCGAAGAGCGTGCAGAACCAGGATTTATGGAGGCCTTCGAAGAAATCGACGAAATCCCCCTAGCAGCCGCATCTGTCGGCCAAGTACACCGTGCCCGTCTAAGGGACGGCCGGGAAGTCGTCATAAAAGTCATCAAGGCCCAAAATGAAAAATCATTCAGACGCGATGTTAGGAGGATGCGTCGGTGGCTCAGAATATTCCTCTTGTTCATGCCAAAGCTGAGAAAAGTCGGAAATCCGGTTGCCCTGCTCAATCATGTCGCAGACTATACCACCAGAGAACTAGATCTTAGAAACGAAATAAGGGGCGCAAGAGAACTTGAAGACATAAAGAACATGGTAAAGGAAGACTTTCCCATGGATCTTCTGAGATTCCCGGAATACCATGCAGATCTCTCGAATGAGCACATCCTTGTTTCTGAATTTATCAGGGGAGATTCTCTCGAAGACGGAATTGAGGCTGGCACGCTTTCTTGGTCAGACCTCCTTCAATTATTCAGGATACACGGCGCCTATCTTTTTGGCATAGGTACGTTCCACGGTGATTTACATCCTGGAAATTGCATCATCGATGAAGAGGGCAGATTCGTTTTCATAGATAATGGAGCCATATGCAATGCTCCTTCGCATGTGAATAGATCGCTATTTACATTCTTCCAACATCTATCCGACCATAGATTCGATGATGCTTTCAAGGCCTTGCTCGGTTTGTCCGAGAGGCCAATGAACGAAGACAAGATAAGCCGATATATGGAGAAAATGCATGAAATATACCATGATTTTGAGATGAAAACCGTGGGGGAACAAAGCCTAACCCGAATCATGATGAAGACGGTAAAATGTGCTGTCGAGCAAGCAGGTGCAGAATTCGGAGAGGAAACATTCCCAATAATTAGGGCTCTGATGTATCTCGACGGCCTGGTAATCAGGACACACCCCAACGTACGTCTAATTTCATCAATGGGCCCATATTTAGATGAATTTAGAGAGAATCTTCCCATGAAGAACGAGGTGCATGTAACATGAAAATACCCGAATTCGCACAAAGGCCACTGCACCCTCCCGACGAATGGTTGGAGAGATGGATCAATGAGGCAGAGGAAGCAGGAGAAATAGAACCAACGGCGATGTCACTGTCCACCATAAGCAAGAATGGCCCCCCTCGTGTCAGATTCGTTCTTTGCAAAGGAGTATCTGAAGATGGTATTCTGTTTTTCACAAATTTAGGTTCTCCAAAAGCAAATGAGTTATCCTCAGATCCGAGAGCATCCGTTGCCTTTCACTGGCCAACCCTGAATCGGCAGGTAAGGATTGAAGGACGAATACAGAAGGCATCCGATCAAGAAGCCGACTCATACTTCCAAACAAGAAGTCGTCTATCGAAGATAGGAGCGTGGGCTTCCAAGCAGAGTCAACCACTCGAATCCAGAGAGACGCTACTCAAAGCGGTGGACGACTACTCATCCAGATTCAATAACGATGTACCCAGGCCAAGTCACTGGTCAGGCTTCCGCCTCCAACCTTCTGCTTGGGAATTCTGGCAAGGTCAAGAAGGCCGACTTCACGATCGATGGACCGTACACAAATTAGATGGAAACTGGCTTTCATGGAGGCTTTACCCATGAGTAATGTGGTTTGGATTACAGGCGCATCCGGGGGAATCGGACGAAATGTGCTTCAGAAATTATCTGATCAGGGGTGGACCATAGTAGCCTCAGGTCGTGACCGTGATAACTTGGAACAACTTTCATCAGAATCTGACAACATCCACATCCTTCCCGTAGATGTCACAGATCATATAGCTATGAAAGACGCAGCAGACCAAATAAAATCTGAATTCGGACGACTCGATGCATTAGTGCATGCCGTGGGGTCGATTCTGCTTCGACCGCTCCACGCGACTAGTGTTGAGCAGTTTCAAGATACGATCTCTATGAATTTAACCTCCGCTTTCTTAGCGATGAAATTCAGTATACCGATTATGATGAAATCCGGGGGTGGAAGGATAGTCCTTTTTTCTACAGCGGCTGCTAAAATCGGTCTGCCAAACCACACTTCAATCAGCTCAGCCAAGGCAGGTGTAGAGGGGCTTGCTAGATCCGCGGCCGCAGATTATGCGAAGAGAGGCATAAGGGTCAATGTAGTCGCACCCGGCCTGGTTGAGACTCCGTTGTCTCATCACCTGCTTTCTAATGAGAACTCAAGAGCTATCTCTGAAAATATGCACCCCATGGGAAGAGTGGGCCAACCGCAAGAAGTGGGATCATTGGTATCATGGTTAATCTCTGAAGCACCTGATTGGATGACTGGAACAGTAATGCCCGTAGACGGCGGACTTGGCAACATCCGATCCCAGGAGAGCCGGAAGCCATGAGTAAACCTACAATTCACATCATCGGCTCAGGAATTTCCGGGTTGAGGTGTGCAGAGATATTGCTGGAATCTGGATTAGAGGTAAAGATTTACGAAAAATCAGAAAGAATAGGGGGGAGGATGAAGACAGATATCGTTGATGGCTTTCTTCTAGACAGAGGATTCCACGTCATGCAGACAGGATATCCGCATAGCAAATCTGAGATCGATTTCAAGTCGCTCGAGGCGAAGGCATTCAATCCAGGGGCGAGAATAATCAATACCACAAGCGGGAAGCCGAAAATAACAACATATTCGGATCCTTTTCGAAGACCATTTTCTTCTTTCAAGCTGCTCGGGGCAGAGCGCTGGTCAGATTTGATCGGGATGGCCAAATTGAGAGTATCGTTGAGTAGAATGAGCATCAAAAAGACGTTCAGTGGAGGGAATGCCTCCACATATGAGTACCTCCGTAAGTTCGGTCTTTCCGATTCGTTCATTGATAGGCTGCTCAGACCTCTGTTCGCAGGCATATTCCTCGAATCGAAACTAGACACAAATGAACGACTTTTCCGCTTCATATTCTCTTCGATGTCCAGAGGCGACATGGTCCTGCCAAGAAAGGGCGTAGGGGCGTATCCTAATCGTTTAGCGAAAAGCATCGGATTCGAACGAATCGCTCTTTCAACAAGCGCATTTGCAGATGACCCGATGACGATCAATGTAGAAGGACAGAGAAAAACAGTAGACCAAGTCGTAGTCGCTCATCCATCTCCGTCGGAACAGAAGTCTATGAGAGGGGTTTGGACTGTATACTTCGATTCTCCAAGATCGCCCGTTCCGGGCAAATTCTTACTCTTGAACGGCGATTATGAAGTCGGGAAGACTGCAATAGCGCACATGGCAGTTCCATCCGATGTTCAACCATCGTACGCACCTGAGGGCAGATCATTGGTGGTTGCAACGATTGTCGGCGATGCCGCTGCTTCTCTAAATCTGAGTAATGCTGAAGCAGTCGAATCACGCGCTAGAAGAGAGATTGAACAATGGTTTCCAGATTGCGAGAACTGGAAAACTCTCGACGTTCAACATATCAGTGCGGCGCTCCCTTCGCACGAGGGAGGAATTGATTTACCGTTCTCAAGACCAATCGATGAGAATGGAATTATCACTTGCGGGGACCATATGGCGCATGCAAGTATGCAAGGTGCTATCAATTCAGCCGAATCAGCAGCCAACGAGGTCATTAGGAGAATTCAGCATCGAGGATAACTACTAACATTCGAATCCAGTAGCCGATGCATGGCAAGCAATCCCATGCTAATAACTGGAGGCGTGATTTGCCTATTCTTTGCTTCATTATTGTTAGTCGCAGGGGTATTCACCAATGAGGGCGTCAAGGAGATGCAAGATTTAGAGGAAATCGATTACGACGCCTCCGACTACTATTTTGAGACCATGGAAACCGAAACACATCATGTTGGATTCGTACAATTTGTCGACGAAGATGGAGCAGGTAGCCTACCTTGGATGCTTATGGTGGAGGGTAAATATTCGGATGCGAATGAGGATGGTCAAATCGATGTTTGCGAGGGCCTGCGTATGGAAATTCTCTGGCCCGGCGTCGATAATGCCCGCGGCTGGGCGAATGTCACAGATGAAAACGTCGGGACTCTCAAATGCGATATGTCCAATGAGGTCAGAGATCCTGAGGATGATGACTTGGTCACCATAGGATATATCTGTGACACAATAGGAGAACCAGCTCAAAACTGTACGGTAGGACAGAGTTTCTGGGTTACACTATACGATGAAGATAACTCGTCGATCCCATTCACATTGTATGATAGCGATGCATCCACAATCGCCTTCTTTCAGATAGTCGGCGAAGACGCAGCAGAAGCTATCGCTCCCTTACTTGGAGCTGGTTTGATCGGATTCGCTTCTTGCTGCGGTATGACCTTCGGATTCATTATTTTCCTTGTTGGGCTGTTGACCGGGGACGATCCTCCTCAAGAGGCCGAGTTTGTGTACCAGTCTCCAGATTCAATGGCCATGAATCCCCATGTCAACGATTCCATTGAAACTGAACCCAAACTCAAAGATCAGGTAATCGGTGAATCAAGCGAATCCAAGGATGGAGAGTGGTGGGATGAAATCGTCAAAGACGAATGACCATCCTCTTCGGAAAAGTCTGATTGACTGGTATGACGCTGAGAAGCGTGATTTGCCGTGGCGCAGAACAAAGGACCCTTGGTTGATCCTTCTTTCAGAGGTAATACTCCAACAGACTCAGGTATCCCGGGGAGTCGAATATTGGGAGAAAATCTCGGATCGATTTCCCAATCCTAGGGCACTCGCTAAAGTAGATCAAGAGGAACTCCTAACCCTTTGGCAAGGTGCAGGATACTACGCTAGAGCAAGAAGGTTGCACGCTCTTGCCGTACAAGTATCTAAGCCGGCCATAGAAGGAGGCTTTGATGGCACCATCCCCGGATCAATAGAACAGCTTCTAGAATTACCCGGAATAGGCGCATACACTGCTGCTGCAGTGGGGTCAATTGCATTTGACCTGCATATTGGGGTGGTGGATGGCAATGTTCGCCGGGTAGCCTCTAGACAGACTGGAAACTCAAACCCGACCCATGATCTAGTCAGTATCTGGGCCAATTCCATGCTCATCCCCGGTCGACCAGGGGATTCTAATCAGGCCATGATGGATCTTGGAGCAGTAATATGCAAGCCAAAAACCCCAAAATGCGAGTTATGCCCAATCTCTGATAGTTGCGAGGGCAAAGAAAATCCATTAGCGTATCCAGCCGCGACCAAGAGGAAGAAATCGATTGAAAACCTCGATGCTGCCGTCTTGCTCGATCCCTCAGGCCGGCCACGTCTATCTAGAAGAGACTCTTCGGAAAGATTCGGCGGCATGTGGGGGCCACCTATGAGTGACATCGCCACCGATTCGCTAACCCTGGTAGGAGAAGTAGTCCATCACTTGACACACAGGGAACTACGGGTCAAGGTTTGGTCAGGTCAATGTTCCAAGGGCACTGACCCATCTACTGTCCCTATATCTAATCTAGATCGAAAGATTTTGAAGATAGCAGGCGTGATGTGAAGACTCAACATCAATTCATACGTTAGAACACACACGAACATACGTGGAAAACGTTTCAACAGACTCCTGGAAAAGAGTCATGAAGAGTAGTAAGTTGAAAACAGGGCAAAAAAAGATGAAGACAATAGGGCGAACTCCAATCATGTTGCTGAGGACGGAGGATACGATACATGCAACAGGTGCGCTTTGCAAGCACATGGGATGGCCACTCTCATGGGGGGGCAAGGTGGAGGAAGACTGCGTAACATGCCCCCTCCATCAATCCCGATACGAGCTTGAAACAGGAGAAGTTCGCGAATGGTCACCCTTTCCATTGCTCCCAGCATATGGCAGACTTGTCGGATCGATGCGAAAGAAGAGACCGCTTCAAGTTCATGAGGTCCGTGAGATGGAGGGATGGATCGAGGTCAGACTTACGTCCTAGGGCGAATCAATCTTTGGAATCAACACGAACCGCTGCGAGATGTATTGCTACCCCTACTGGCATCAGCATAACACCAAAGAAGATGGATGACGCTGCTACCCATCGGCTACTGTTCATTTCTAGACACCTCTTCCACATCCATCTTGTTACGACAATGTCCCCTGCGACAAAGTGTGCCCAGGCAGCAGAGGCGCCAGCCCTGGTACCAAGTAATTCGGCTAAGCCAGCAAGCACGCTAGCAGGTTTGGTAGAATCCATTGTAAACTCCACTAAGGCTTGCGGGTTTGAAGCCATAAGAGCCCACCATATTGCTATCGGACCAATGAAGAACAAAGACCCACTCATGACTTTCTTGGTCATGTCATGGTCAGGATAGAGGAGCATAGCGAACCAAAATGGTCCTACCCACATTGTCGAGAGAAAGAAAGAGAGATCGTACACATCCATATCAGCCCCTCCTCATATTCCGTCTAGAATCTTTACAATATCAACTAATTCATCCCAGTCAGCCCAGTATGAGTGTTCGAGCGATTCAACACTTCCATCACTCCGATATATCTGCAGAGTGGGCGTTGACGGTTGATTGAACGCTTCATAGATACTCTGAGTCGATATCAAACCAGTATCCAAATCCAATATCTTCACATCTTCGTCTGGAACCATCACCGGCCAACTAGAAGGGTGTTCAGCCTCATCTCCAACATACATTGAAACCACTTCCCCTTCATCTTCGAAAGCAGCATATCGATGAATGCTCACCACTCTGGACTCTTCGATCGTCCCGTTCTCAATGCCCGCGTAAATCATATCAGTCCAATCATGGCATCCTCTACACGAAGCCCCGATCCACAAAATAAGGGCATCTTCTTCATTCACAGCCTCCCTCAAGTCGAGTATTTGTGGCGTGCTATCGCCCCCTTGATGAGTTACCGACTCAAAAGAAATGCGCTGTGGAGACTCTTCCGAAGATCCTACTCCATCTGAAGAGAGCTCGGGAGCCACACAACCAGATAGTGCGAAAACAGACAACAACAGAATGGGAATACAACGCATCATGACACCACAGTAGAGGGATTAGATGAAATCTGACCAGAGGGCTCAGGGACAGGATGTTTGGAATAAGGGAACCACGTATCTACCCCATTCCATTCAGGGTGAATGCCCAAATCTGCCAAGACCAATTTACTGGTTATACGGCCCGACTCGAAAATTGTCGGGAGTCCGCTTCCTGGGTGCGTGCCACCACCTACAAGGTACAGGCCCTGAAACTCATCAAATCTATTTCCGGGCCTTAGGAATAGCATCTGATCAAGGCTGTGCGCTAGATTGAACACAGCACCTCGGTAGATATCTGATGAGCCCCAATCGTCGGGAGTCACAATCGACTCGCTTACGATATGATCCTCAACACCTTCAAACCCTAGTTTCTCCATCTGTTTGAGGATTACATCCCTGTAATCGTGCTTTATGCTGTTCCAGTCAATCGACTCATCTACATTTGGAACCGGAACCAACACATAGAGTGTAGAGCACCCATCAGGGGCTAGACCAGGATCTGTGATGCAAGCATTCTGGACATATATCGACGGATCCTCCCAAGTAACTCGATGTTTTGTAATATCTTCAAGATTCGATTCGTACTTCGAAGATGCATAGATCTGGTGATGAGGTTGATCCCACGTCTTGTCCGTACCGAGATACAGCATGAATGTGGAACAGGAGTAAGATTTCTTTGCCAGTTTCTTATCACTCCATCTCCGCCGCTTATCATTTGGAACCAAGGAAGTCATACCATTAGCGAAATCGGCATTCATGATTACCTTATCACATCGTATCTCGCCTTTCTCCGTCCTCACTCCCACGACACGCTTGCCATCAAGAAGCAACTCCTCTACTGGAGTAGATAGCTGAATCTCAGCCCCAAGCCCAACGGCAATATCTGCCATGCGCTCAGTTATACTGCCTAAACCACCTTTTGCATGGAAAATCCCATGCTCATACTCGAGGAAAGCAAGGATCGTAAAGAGAGAAGGCGCTTGAAAAGGACTCATTCCCAGGTATTTTGTTTGGAAAGACATGGCCAGTCGAATCCGCTCGTCCGGGAAAAGCCGTTTCAAGTCACTAGCAACAGTTGCCCATGGCCTCATCACGGATGCCGCTTCCAACGCTTTCCTGCTAAACAAGTCCGAAACACCATTCCATGGTGACTGCAGACTTGACTTACTCCTCGCAAGTTTACGTCGGTTTTCCGTGACATACTTCCTGAAACCCTCCGCATTATCATCGCCAGATAGACTTCTGACCCTCTCAGTCATTTCATCTAAATCACTCGTAGCTTCGATTGAGCCCCCCTGCCCGAAAACCAATTTGTATGATGGATCAAGAGGAATAAGTCCGAGCTCCTTGTGAGCATCTAGGCCAATTGCCTGGAATATCTCTTCGATTATTTCGGGATAATGGAAGAATGTGGGGCCGCGGTCGAATCTGAAACCATCTTGCTCTATGATTTTGGTGCGACCGCCTACCTCTGCGCACTTCTCTACAACCAAAACATCTAGACCAGAGTGCGCTAGTAGCATAGCACTAGCTAAACCCCCTGGTCCCGCCCCTACGATAAGCACGTCCGGATCGGGCCTTTGAGACTCTGATATTGTCATCAATCATCCCCTCTGAAAGACCAAACCATAAGCGTCGAGAAGGCGAAACTCATCTTCTTCATGAATCCAAGACTGAGCCGTCGAGATAGAACATCCCCATTTCTTCGCTCTGCTTCATCAAGAACTTCCGCATAAACCGAAGCCATGATCGACGGGCTAGATCTGGAGTCGGATTCAATGAGAGGGAGAAGTCTAACTGCATTCTTTTGGTGAGTCCTGACCCTGCTGATATAATGCCTCATGAACTCCTTCCACCTTCGACTCGTGGGGAGATCGGAATCGTACAGATCCTCATTCGAAATCCCGAACAGTTCGAGCTCATCTTTTGGCAGGTATACCCTGCCACGACCTAGGTCTTCTTGGATATCTCGAAGAATATTGACCATTTGAAGAAAGATACCCATTTCTTCAGCGTGCTCTCTAGCATCTGGATTTTCATAGCCGTATATCTCTATGAGCGACAAACCCACTGTTGATGCGACTTTGTAGCAATATCCCCGCAGATCTTCAAAAGAACGATAGTTTGTAGGATAGAGATCGTCTTCCATGCCATCAATGAGTTGGTGCAAATCACTAACACGTATTGGAAAACGATTGAATGTATCTTTGAGAGCAACGAATATCGGGTCGGATACTGAATGCCCCTCATGAGCGCGAGTGAGCATATCTCTGAAGTGAATCAATGCTCTCAATTTCAAAGAATGATCGGGCTCAGGGTTAGAACCCTCTGACTGCTTATCGATGGAAAGAATGACCGATCTATCGACAGTCCTCGCATCTAGATCACTCATCTCTTCCGGGCCAATACCAGAAAGATCAGGCAGCCAATCCCCATCAGCGATGTCATCTACACGGCGACAGAACGCGTAAAGAGCATACACAGCATTCCTTTTTTCGAGGGGAAGATGCCTGAATGATCGCAAGAAAGACGTCGACGCAGCCTTTGTGATATCTTTGCATATCGCATAGGCTTCAATCAAGTCCGAACGCCTTCCTGACCTTCGCCCCATGAGAACCATACAGAAGGTGTACCACCATTCTCATTATGAAGGGCTGTTTAATCCGGCAACAGTTTTAGAGCATCCTGAAGCCCCCTCTGATAAGTAATAATGGAGAATTATCGTTATGTCACTCACAGATATAGAACGGGGAGACGAGTCATGTAACATGACATTCTCAGATGGCGCCGAATATCATGTCGAATATCTAGATCTCCGTCTAGATTGCCCATGTGCCAATTGCAAACCAAGAAGAGAGAACAAACAGAGAATGATTGAGTTCCAAGAGGAACTAAGCAGGCTAAGAATTGAGAAACCATCTATCGAGGTTGTCGGCCATTATGGTCTCAAGTTCATATGGCCATCGGGATGTTCAAGTGGAATATACAGCTTCGATATCCTTCGAGAGATTGCTGAAAAAGAACCACTCTACCGGTGGCAACAATCATAGCGATGATGCTTGACGACCACTCAGCGTGCCAACGGTCTTTCCGACCAAGGCAGGTGATTCTTATGGCCGCAAATGCTGATGAAGATGTCGACCAAGTAGAGTGGGTATCCTACTCAAGCGCCGGCTACGGCTCTGCAGAAGAAGGCCTCTGGGAGGATGTGACTCCAGTCGAGACGCCCTCTGAAGAGATAGACTGGTATGATGAAAATCCCATTGATGGAGAATCGATGATTGAATGGGACGCCCCGCCGTGCCCTGCTCCTCTGGGAATAGCATATCTGGTCAGAATAGGATGTTGCGACTTTTGCCTCCATAGACTCGGTGGCAGGAGAACTGATGCCATCGGCGCCGAAGGAGGCTTAACTTTGAGAAAGGAGGCCGAGAGAAGAGATTCGGAACTTGCCAATCAAGAACCTCCTATCGAATGCCCAACATGTGAAAATCTGCTAGATGATGTAGATAATGTTTCAACCATAGTCTCATCAGCCTGTGATGGAATTCAGTTTTCTACGATGCAGATTGGGGTACACATCCCCAAAGATTTGATGGAGGAAGAAGATCGCATACGTTCCAGATACGGTGCACCGGGAAGCAAGCCATTGAAAGCAGCATTCGTAGAAGAGGTACAAAGCAGCATATCTAGCAGAGTAGAAGGCGTTGAATATGTTAGAGAGCGCCCTGATTTAATGGTCTTGATAGATACCCTGACCCTTCGAGTTGATGTTGACGTACGTCCTGTTTTCCTGTATGGGAGATATAGGAAACTATCCAGAGGCATACCCCAGACAAGATGGCCTTGTAGAGCATGTCGAGGTCGTGATGGCGGTTGTGAATCATGTGAATCAACCGGCCTTCAATATCCAGACTCGGTTCAGGATTTGATAGGAAAGCCCATCGCTGAACAAATGAATGCCATAGATACAGCATTTCATGGCATGGGAAGAGAAGATATCGACGTCCGATGCCTGGGTCAGGGCAGACCCTTCGTCCTTGAAGTCAAATCTCCCAAGAAGAGAACGCCTCAATTTGAATCATTACTCAAGTTAGTCGAGTCTAATGCCAAGGGGCGCGTGGAAATTGATTCACTCAGGCTGTCGGATAGGAAAGAAGTAGCTAGAATCAAGCAGACTAGATCCGAGAAAAGCTACACTATAAGGTTCAAAACAGAATCAATTGAAAATCCTGACAAGATATCCAAAGACATATTTGCTTTAGCGGGGACTACGATTGAGCAGCAAACGCCGAAACGCGTCAGTCATAGACGAGCCGATCGAAATCGATTACGAAAAGTCGTATCGGTAGACCGAGTAGAAATTGAAGGCGATGAGATTGAAATGACTTTGAGATGCGAGGCTGGGACATACATCAAAGAATTGGTACATTCTGATGAAGGAAGAACCATCCCCTCGGTTACCAGTATCATCGACGCTCCATGCGAAGTTATCTGGTTAGACGTTGAAGATGTGCATGCAGACTGAATTCCTCATGGGAGATGAACTTAAACGCAGCAGGCAGGTCGCCGGCTCGCTGAGTTAGTCTCAGGAGGCCCGGTGAACATGAAAAGAAGTCATGGAACTCGTCAGGGAACACGTTCAATTCTGTCTCGCACCAAGTCCCAGCGAAGCAGAATAAACATCACCAGATCCATGCACCAATACTCGGTGGGAGACAAGGTTTCCGTAGTTTTGGATGGTGCACAGCAGAAAGGAATGCCACACCGTCGTTTCCAGGGTGTAACCGGCACCGTCATGGCCAAACAAGGACGAGCATTCATCGTCGACGTTCGTGACAAGAATATGCCTAAGACACTAATCGTCAGGCCAGAGCATCTTCGTGCTGCAGATGGTGCTCCAAAACCCGAAGTACCACGTCGTCAGGGTCAGAAGGCCAAGAAGGAAGCCGCCACAGCTCCCATGGAGAATGTGGAGCAGGCATCAAAAGAAGACAAGAAAGAAGCGGAACTTGAGCGTGTGAGGGAGCGCGCCAAATCAATCGATTTCAAGGTGCTCGGTACGGCTAAGGCCAGTGACAAAGACGATCTTCAGGTCATCAAGGGCGTTGGTCCGTTCATCGAAGAGAAACTGAACGCTTTGGGTATCTACACCTACTTGCAAATCAGCAAAATGAGGGGCGATCTCGAAGACCAAGTTAACGAAGCCATCGAGTTCTTCCCTGGTCGTGTGAAGCGTGATCAATGGGTGGACCAGGCCAAGAATCTGGTTAATGAAGAGGAGTGAATTAGATGTCTGACTCGGATGAATATGTCGATTATGCGAAGGTGAGAGATTTACTCTTGTCAGCTCAAGAGCGCCGTCAAGAGCTTTCATACGAGCAACAGATGGCACTACAGCATTCCGAGTGGGCTGCAAGTGCACAAAGAGGGGGAATAAAGACCGATTCCAAAGTTTTCTTGGAATTGTCGACGGCATTATCTGCGAATGAGAAGCTCGGCGATCACCCAGACATATGTGCTAAAATAGCGGAATTGATGCCTCTCAGCGTTCACGCACTTCGGGTCATATTAGCCTCGAAGCGAATTGCAATGGATACCGATGAAGTCGAGTCTGTCCTCGATATCGTGCGTCAACACGTCCTTTGAAGCCGATAGAGCGATTCATCAATGAAATCCCCTTCCGTTCAATAGGGGCCTAATGCATGTTGGACGATCGAGATGAGGAAACTCCCGATGAAATGCAAGCTGAATCGACGATCAGAGTGCTTTCTGTGATCGAACGAAGACCAAGCGGCACGGAGATCCATGGGCTTACCCACCCCGGTCTTTTCCTAGTACGTGCAAAGATTATGCAGGATGGCTCACTACCGTCCGATATCGGCTGGATATCGATAGAAGATCCTCGTATAGGGCCACTTTCCAGCATAAGGAAAAAAGACGTCTCTCTGAATAATGGGGATGATTTGAACGAGGCGATTGTAGAATCAATAGCAATGGATGAATCAGTCCATCTTTCATTCTACAACAGAGCACAGCCGATATCATTGAAGATGCACTCATACCAACTTCTCCCAGGAATAGGCAAGTCAACAGCTCAACAATGGGTCTCCAAGAGAGGTTCAATGGGTTGGAATGACCTCCAGGGGGTGACTAATGCAATCGGACAAGACGCTTCTGCATTACTGGCCGAGCGATACGTCCAAGAAATGGAAGATCCTGCACAATCTCCCAGATTGATAGATCTCGTTGTACGTGCTGGGGCTTGATTGTGTCCTTACCCAATAGTGAACCTGAACACCCTTCTAGAATTGTTGATAGATATCTTTCCAGATACAATATAGAGCCAAATCTCGGTCAGAACTTTTTGATAGACCCGTTTCCCATACGTACATCGATTCAAGCAGCGTCGGATCTCGGTCTGAATAACGATTCACATGTACTTGAAATTGGACCTGGACCAGGTGTTCTGTCTGTGGAACTTCTCCGTTTGGGTTCAAAGATCACCGCTATAGAAATATCTCAAAATGCATGTGATTTTTTAGAATCAGAATTGAATCATGAAGGTCTAAATCTATTCAATGAGGACGCTTTGAGTATTCAATGGCCCGATACCATAACACATGTCGTAGCAAACATACCTTACGGCATTTCCAGTCCGATTCTTGAAAGAATACAAGAGCACCATCGTTCAAACCCTCTTATGGGAATCTCCCTGCTCGTTCAACGAGAGTTTGCTCATAGAATGGTCATGAAGAGCATACCAAAGGACAGAGGCCCATTAGGAATCGCTCTTTGGCTTGATTTTGAATGCAAGCTCATCTCTGATGTCCCTCCATCATCGTTCAGACCGCAACCCGATGTTTACTCATCCATCGTGACACTCAGACCCGTTTCCAGAATAGAACTTCAAGATGTAAGTAGGAAATTAGTCCGAAGAATATCTTCTTGGTGCTTTGGAAGACGAAGGCGAAAGATGCGTACATCGCTCCGAGATATCCCTCGAGGAATCCTCAAGATTGGAAAATGGTCATCTTCCGATTGGCTCCGAATATTGGATAATTTGGAAAATGAAGGGGGCAATCTCCGAGGCTTCATGGATAAGCGACCGGAGGAACTTACACCTGAGCAATGGACGTCTATTTGCCGTATAATTGCAAGATGATTGCAAATCAGATTTACCGTGACTTGAAATTCAACCCCCCTATCCGGCAGGCGTCGGGTCGGCCCAGCCGGACCATCGAGAGGGGATTAAATGGCGAAGAAGGATACCTATCTAGCGCTGCTTAGAAGGGGTATCGACGAGACGACTTCGCAACTTCTATCGGAGTCCGGTTTGAAAATCGGAGATCTCAAGAAACTTGACGAAGAAAAACTAGTGAATAATTACGGCATCAAGAAAGAGATCGCAAAATCTGTTCTCGAATCTGTTAAATCCGGGCCCAGGGCATCAAGTAGACAGAGATTTATCGCTGACGTAATCACAAAGAGCGGTCAGCCAAAGAAGGTCGACAAAATTCAGGAACAGCGTTTCAAGAGGGAACAGAAAGACCTTCTTCAACAACTAACTGAAAAGCGAGAAGAACAGCGGATAGCAAGAGTCGAATCATTTAGGAATAAGAAACTAGTAATGAACAGGCTAGGAAAAACAGTTGAGTTGATTGTCAAATTAGAGACGATCTATGATGATGAGCCCAAGTCTGAGCAACGCTCCAAGTTGAAGGACCAACTAGAGACAAGAGGGCTAGAAGCTGCACGAGATCATGAGATGTTGGAGTTAGATGGCACACCACAAGATATTGTAGATTTCAGGAGAAAGATTGCACCAGTACTGTGCCTCCATGCATGCCCCCATTGTGGCGATGAAATGGATCCACGGGGCTCATCTGTAATCGACGATATCCGTGACTACAAGTTCGTATGCTGGGAGTGTGAAGAAGAATTTCACGTTGATCTCGCTACTAGTATAGAGGAACGACTTGCTGACCCAGAGACTTGGGTCAAAATCGATCCAAAAAGAGGCCCAAGAGATCCTATCGTCTCACCACCAACCAAGGCGAGTGCAGATTCCATAGCCGATCTGATGATTAAGGAGATAGAGGCCACGGGTGCCGCAGCTACTGAAATAATAGCATCCACAGAGGCCAGCAACATCTCAGGAACACTCATGAGCATCGATGATTGGATTGATCAGACGCTTGCTGCCAAAGGATACATACAAGCCCAAGAGCATCGTGAAGATTTCATCATAGCTACAGGAGCAGGAGCAACCAAGTTCAACAAGTGGATGAAGAAGGCAGGCCTTTACTTCAACAAACAGTCTGGCAAGTGGACTAGATGGGAAGATCGCTGAATAGTATGGTCGATTTACAAGATCCAAAAATTTTAGCAATCATCATTTTCGATATAATCGGAATCGGTGTGTTTGTCTGGTTCCTTTCCAGTAGACTTTCCTTGAAATTGAGAGTCATAGAACAAAGAAAAGAAAAGAATCGTGAACAGATTCTCCAGGCGGATCGAGAGAGTCAATCCGATGAATATCCAGTCAATCGTTAGGTATCAAGAGGATGTGGAAATGACTCTCACAGGATTAAGATAAAGCAGCATCCCATTCCTCGGATCCAGGGATGTCCACTATCTTGAATTTAACAGAAGAAACTCCTCGCTGACTGCCAATTTCCTCTTTCAGCAGGAGCATATCATGAAGACAACACGGACAGTGCGCCATTTTCGGTTTCAACCACATTTTTACATCCCCTTCGTCGCTTATTGTCAGCCTTCGAACAATCCCTTCATCATTCATCGGATACCCGTGCGGGTCGGTTCTTTCCTTCAGAATCCTTGCAAGATTTCTTGCCGCGTAATCCCTTTTCTTTCGTGACATATTACCACTCTACATGTAGCGGAAAAGACTCCCCAGCAGTTAGACACTCAAGCCCATCCTTTCCCGCAACCCACGTGTCTTCAGTCCCTACTGCTCCATCATTGTAGACTACCTTGGGCTCTATTGCCATGATGCACCCTTCATGCATCCCCCTGGCAAAACCATTAGCTATGACCGGTGATTCATCCAACTCCAACCCAACAGAATGGCCAAGAAATTTTGCTTGGTGCGGCTTCATTCCCATAAGATGTTCCGCATGCCCCATTTCAACAGCAAGCCCCCTGCCCATCTCCCAAGCTTCAGAGCAAGTTCCGCCAGAGCCGAGTTTATTCACTATGGAATCTCTAATCTCAACCATATCATTCAATCTCTCGACCCAAATTTCAGGTAGACTCCCTGAACTGAACATCCTCGTGCAATCTGAGATATACCCCCGATGAACATGGACGATATCAACCAAAACCGGAACCCCCTCTTCTATACGCCTGTGACCTGAACCAAGTGGCGCCATTGGATTCGCCCCTGATCCACCTATCGCTGAATCGAAGAATGAGGGAATCCCGCCAGAACGCCCAGCAGCCACAACCGCCCTGTCACAATCCATCGGCCAACGTCTCATTCTGATACGCCCTCCAAATCCTCTTTTCCGACTCACTTCTTCAGCGACTGACGCCACACCTAACTCAGTCACTCCATCACCGCATTTTTCAGCCACTGCAAGAAACATCTCATGATTCACGTGGCCGGATTTTCGAATCTGATCAATCTCCCATGGGCTCTTTGTCTCTCTAAGTTGGTGAAGCATCTTTGAAGCATCTTCCTTCTTATCTTCAAGACCTGAAAGACAATTTGAAAGATACTCCTTTCTGGAGTGGGGGAGCGTCGAATCAAGCATTGCCGGAGTCCTGGTGACTCCCATGGATCTAAGCCCTACTTCCAAATCTGAAGATCTCGGCTGTTGAATTACCGGGTCGGGCGAATCACTCCCTCCAGATTCCCAAATAGCCCTTGGAAGCGATTTCCTCACTAAATGAGTGGATTCTACATCCGTGCCAGACGCTCCTATGACGAGTATACTATTCTGTCGTCCGCCAGTTAGCCAGTATAACTCAACAGGATCCTCTATCATTACGGATTCATATCCTGCCTCCGCTAGAGCATCAGCGACCCTCTTCCTCCGATTAGTCAGTTCAGACACTGGAACGCGCCAGTCTTCACCCTCCGGCCCGCTCATATCGAAGTCCATGCACCGCCGTCTAAGTACGAATGCATAGACAGTTCGGATGTATAATTTCACCACACAGTCAAATCCAAGTAGCCAGAGGCCCCCTCGTGCCGAAAGTCCTCGGACTCGACGATATCAGGCTCGACGGTCTGAAGATTCTATATCGTGCAGACCTCAATTTGCCCATTCATCCTTCTACGAAAGAGCTCCTCGACGATACGAGAATTCGAGCGATAATACCCACTCTGCAGAAATTAGAATCCTCATCCGTTACAATTCTTGCACACCAGTCTAGGCCAGGAAGATTTGACTTTACAAATCTCGAAAGACATGCGGATAGACTCTCCCAACTTCTCGGCCGGCCTGTGAATTTCGTGCCCGATGTATGTGGCCCATCAGCAACGGCCGCAATAGTCTCAATGCAACCAGGCGATGTTTTGATGCTAGACAACGTCAGATTACACCCGGACGAAAACGTGCTAAAGGGCGAATTAGAGGAACAGGAAACATCCGATATAATACAGAATTTGGAGTCCCATTTCGATATCTTCGTCAACGACGCATTTGGCGCAGCACATCGATCATCCCCTAGCTTAACAGGATTCACACGTAAACTACCTTCGGTAGCTGGAGAACTCATGAAGCGCGAGATAGATGCTCTTTCCATTGCTGTAGAAAACCCACCAAGGCCTTACGTAGCATTGCTGGGCGGTGCCAAAGCTGACGATTCTCTCCGAGTCGCAATCAATCTGATCGAAAGAAACATCGTCGACACAGTAGCGTTCCTCGGCGTCGTTGGAAATTTTATGTTGATGGCAGACGGCTTAGATATAGGAAATTCGAATGCAGATTTCGCAAGATCACAAGTCGAACCATTCGTCGACGAGACCTCCAAAATGGCAAGCCACATATTGTCCAATTATCGGGACAAGGTCATTCTTCCAGAAGATCTGGCCATCGAATTGAACGGATCTAGAGAACCACTCTCTATCCAGCAACTCCCCACACCCCATCCGATCTATGATGTGGGCATAAGCACATTGGCGCGATTGAGGCCGATAGTCATGGGCGCATCCTGCGTATTGTGGAATGGCCCCGCATCTTACTTCGAGAAACAAAATTTCGCCTATGGGACAATAGAAGTCCTGAATATGTGCATAGAGACCAATGCAATGACAATAATTGGCGGTGGCCACACCAGTGCCTTGGTCGAAGCAAGAGGCGCCTCAGAGCGAGTCACGCACAACAGCTCAGGGGGAGGTGCTACTCTAACGATGCTGTCAGGGGGCAGGATGCCCGTGATCGAGGCGCTCGAGCGCTCATCCGAGATATCTGAAAGCATGCTCGAAGAACGAGGCCTACTTAGATAGTGGAGCCACTGGGGAGATTCGAACTCCCGGCCTTCTGATTACGAATCAGACGCTCAACCAGGCTAAGCTACAGTGGCAACAAACCGTCCGTCCGCATTCCCGGAATAAGCAAATCGGTGGTATATTCACTTCTTTGTCGGCACCAAGGTTAACTATGTAGAGTTTTTACACTGGGTTATGACATTAGAGGGCGAAGCAACCTCTGCACCAGCCGGAACAACGATCGTTTATGCAAATCAGAAGAGTGGTGGGCCAAGAGTTTTCGGAGCCCTAGCCATGCTTCTTGGAGGCATAGGAGTCATAATGGCACTGCTAGATTTGGCGGGCGCAGGAGAGAATATCGAGTTATTCATGGCGGATGAGACGTCATATTCATTCTGGTTCTACGTGTCTCCAATTCTCGCAGCTGCATCCGCCGGACTGTTCGCCTATGCAGGTTTCCTGCTATGGAACTACAAGAAGAAGGGCGTATGGATGGGATTCGGTGCTGTCGGTATCAACGTCGTAGATGGCGTACTTGGCTCAATCATCATTGGAATGATCACCGATGAGGTCGGAGAGGCAGCAGGTGTCGAGGGACTCGGCGGCCTTATGGCCGGCGCAGGACTCGTTTTCACAGCCATCGGAGCAGTATGCTGCGGACTAATTGTCGCACTCCCGCTCCTCATGAACGGAAACGATCTCGACGACGAGTGATTCAACGCAACTCTCTGAGATTGATTACCCCGCCTATGCGGGCACGGACATCCGATAGGATAGACTCTAGCGCAGCTTCCGTCCGACCTTCGGCCCTCATGATCAGGATTGGCTCTGTGTTCGAGGGCCTGCATAGGAACCATCCATCCGGATAAGCGACCCGCACTCCGTCGACCTCAGAGAATTGTAAGTCCGAGAATGATGAGCGCACCGATTTCATTATCTCGCCCCGCTCACCTTCAAAACCGATTTTCGACTCTCCCGTTGATGGGTACTCCGGAACCGAAGAAAGAAGATCGGAGAATCCAATACCACCATTCTTCGGATCGGACAGCCTCGCTACGAGCTCTATGAGCCTCGCACTGTTATAGAGTGAACAGTCGAATCCGTTCCAACGATCATTGAAGAAAAGGTGACCGGACATTTCCCCGGCGAATCTTATCGAAGGAGAGGTGGCCAATTCTCTCTTCATGAAAGAATGACCCGTCCTAACCATTCGACCAATACCCCCACTCGATGCTATGGCCTCATCAACGCCCATGCTACATTTCACATCATACAGGACAGTGCGGCTCTCTTCCGAATCCCCTCGCGGCTCTTCGTTGAGAAGGATATCCTTGGCAAAAAGTCCAATCAAACGATCTGGATGAATGAATCTTCCATCCTCATCAACTACGCCAATCCTATCGCCGTCTCCGTCCAAGCCGATACCAAATTCGGCCCCTGAAGATACCACTGAAGATGACAACTCCCTCATGTTTTCAGGACGAGTCGGATCAGCCGGGTGAGCAGGGAAATCAGCATTCCATTCACAGTTAATTGCTACAGTTTCTACACCCAATTTCTCGAATAGATCAACAACATACGGTCCAGGAACAGCATTGGCCGCATCAACTGAAACCACTATTTTTCGGTTTATGGGCCCTACATCTTTCACTATCTCTTCGATAACGGAATTAACATAGCCAGCCTCATCAATCAAGGCGCCATCAAGACCATCTTCTTCTTCCGATATCGAATCGAAAATGGATCTCAGATCCTGCAGATCGCTCCCCGCCATGGGCAAGCCAGAATGAACAATCTTGAATCCATTATATTCAGGAGGGTTGTGACTTGCTGTAATCGCTACAGCCACGTCTATCTCCATATCCACAGTCGAGCGATAAACAACTCCTGTAGGCACTATTCCAAGGTTTACAACATCACAACCAGATGATCTGATTCCATCCATCATTGCTTCATGCAATTCCTTTCCAGATGTTCGAATATCGCGCCCTATGGCTATCGATGAAGCCCCCGTAAAGTCCACGATAGACCGCCCTAGCCTTCTGGAAAAAGAGGCGTCAATTTCAGACTCCGCTATGCCGCGTATATCGTACGCCTTGAACACGCTCACAGCCCGGACCAGATACGCGTATTCCTAAGCGTTACCAATTTAGGCCATAGTCGGAGCAAATCGAGACTCTTCTCGTACTGGAAGATGGATCAATGATGAGAAAACGCCCACTGCTATACCTATCCACCAAACAATCGTATAGCTGCCATACACATCGTAGAGAACTCCTCCAAGATAGACACCAACGAAACTACCCATTTGATGTGAAAAGAATACTATCCCGTACAATGTTGCCATATATCTGAGTCCGTATATATGTGCCACCAATCCGCTGGTAAGTGGAACTGTGGCAAGCCATAGAAAGCCCATTGCGAATGAGAATACCAGCACGGTGTTGGCGGTTATTGGAGTTAGAATAAACCAAGCAGCTGCTATCGATCGTCCGGCATAAATCCCCGACAATAGCCATTTCTTGCCGAATCTCTTGCCAGCCCATCCTGCCATTAGGGTCCCAATTATGTTGGCCGCCCCAATTACAGAAATTGCGAAACCGCCCAATGCAGCAGTAGTCTCTATACCTAAATCACCACACCATCCAATCGGTTCCACAGGTGCACTCATTTCTGTGATCAAAGCTGGAAAATGCGCTGTGATAAATGCAAGTTGATATCCGCAAGAAAAGAAACCAACGAAGATCATCATGTACGATGGATCTTTCATAGCTATGCGAAGTATTTCTCCAAGACTTTCCTCAATCTCCTCTTTTGCTGCACGACCGGGAGATTTCATGAACGGCAGGAGCAATAGAACAGCAAGAATCGAAGCAGCGAATACGATGAATATCGATTGCCATGACATGCTTTCCAGAAGCAAGACTGCCACCATGGGGCCCACTATCTGTCCAGCAGATCCCGCCGCAGTTGCAATTGCAAGACTCATCGCTCGGTGCTCTGGCGCACTCGCACGTCCTACCACTGCTAGAATGACTCCAAAACCAGTGCCTGCAATTCCGAAGCCGACAAGAACCTCATACAATTGAATCGAGAGGGCCGTATTTGCTCCTGTTGTGAGGACCAAACCCAGGGCATACAAGATTGATCCTAATACAATCGCCCGCCTGTCCCCCATTTTTTCAGCGAAGGCGCCAAAGAAAGGCGCCCCAAAGCCCCATGCTAGATTCTGAATCGCTATCGCCAGACTAAATTCCGCTCTTGCCCACCCATACTCTTCTTGAATTGGAATCTGAAAAACACCAAAAGATGCACGTATCGCAAAACCAACGAGTACAATGATGCACCCGATTGCCAAGACAGGCGTAAACAGACGGACCCTGCCATGATCAGCATCTATGCTCATCTTTTCCCACTTCCAAGAAAGGCCTCAGCAACGATTTCTACCTTGGCCCCCCCTGGCAATTCCTTCACAGCGTATGCCGCTCTTGCTGGAAGTATAGTTCCTTCAAGCCATGAACCGTAGATACTGTTGAATTCAGAAAAGTCAGACATGTCAACAAGCAAAACGGTGACCTTCACCAAGTCTGATTTTGAAGAGCCCGCTTCGGACAGCAGATCGTCAATCTTTTGAAGCGCAGTGCTCGTTTGCTCCTTGAGGGAATCCCCGCCGTCAGTTCCAATCTGACCCGCCACCCAAATGTGGTTTCCAACGGTTATGCATGGGCTGTAGGGTGCCAATCGAAGCCCCCCGAGATCGACTGCGCGTTTCTCGAACATGCTCTAGCCTGTCATGTCCAGTCATTCAGCATTACTAATCATGCTAATCACTTGCATATGGTCACCAGCTACATTTTCGGCACTCATCATTCCGAGAGGTACCCAGTCCGCACTAATGGCATCATCACCTGCTAAAGGCTTGGAGTCAGCATCGACATCAACTCTGTAGAATAAGCCCACACAATGCTTTCTAGGATCCCTTCCGGGCGAACCGAGTACACTCAGTAGAGTTGGATTCCGGCCACACACCCCCGTCTCTTCCACCAATTCTCGTAGAACTGCGTCAAGTGGGTCTTCGCCCACATCAACGAAGCCCCCTGGAAAGGCCCACTTACCATGCCATTCAGGGGGTTTAGGGCCTCTTTGGATCATGAGGGCCTCAATCTCTCCATCGCGCATTCTAGTCGCGACTGCATCAACTGTAACTGACGGTGAGCTGTAACCGTCTCCTCCACAGACATCACATGACTCACGAGCCATACCTGCGCCCTCTCGCAACATAATCTTCGATCGCCCAATACAGGTCTTGTCTTGAAAAGGAGGGCCAATGAATATCTGTGAAATACAGTTCCGAATATGCGATTTGCCAGAGAAGGAAATTCGATATCCGCTCCTCTCCGCTGGTCCTGATCACAAGATCGGGATCCGGCAACTCGGAGGTGTACAGCCTTGACGATATAGCGTTCGCATCTATTGAATCAATCTCAACTTCACCTTCGGCATGGTCTTTGGCCAATGATTTGACAGCGTCGATTATCTCTTCTCTCCCACCGTATGCTAGGCATACCGTGAATGTGAAATTCTTGTACTCACGAGTAACCTCTTCAGCTCTGGATATCGCATCCCTAACACGCTCTGGAAGCATGTCGAGACGCCCTACGGCATTGACGCAAACTCCATTTTCATGGATAAGAGGATCGACTGAAATCTCATTCAGGCCTTGGACATACAGGTCGAATAAGATTTCAATTTCTTCTTCGGTCCTGTTAGTGAGATTTTCGCTGGATAGGGCATAGACCGTGAGATAGGGTATATCAAGATCTAAGACCCATTTCATCACCTCTTTCAATCGTTCTTTGCCGGCTGAGTGGCCCTGTCCAGATTCCATCGAACGAGCCCATGCGAACCTTCTATTCCCATCCATGATAATTGAGATGTGCTGGGGCAGTTCAGAAGGATCAAGGTTGCGGAGTCTAGAGCGTGCTCTTACCCCCCTTACACGTTCAATCCTGCTGACTAGACTCCATGCGAGCCGAGAATTAACGATCCACTTCCCCGGGATTCTGAAGATTCTGAATTTGAGTAGCCATTTTGCAGATCTGTCTATTGATCGACCGAGCCACCTTCTGCGATTTGCCATGTAATGCACCTCACGTGAAGATAATGTCCGCAGAGTCGCCGACCAAGTCTACCAGTCCTCTCTCCGGATTAACGACAATCACTTGCCCTGCAGCTTCCCAAACCGGGATATCGATGTGGCTGTTCCCAGCATAGCCAAATTGGCTCTTTCCGAATCTCGCGGTAAGGGCCTCGGCCTTATTGGCGCCTCTGAGGTTGATATCGCCATCTGAAGCCATCACGTCATTGAATATGCCGAGATGCGCAGCGATGGCCTCTGCAATCAGCCTATCAGACGCCGTCACAAGATACAGTTCTCTTCCGCGCGCATATTCGCCCGTTACCCATTCCATGAATGAAGGATGAAATTCTAACTCTGCAGGGTCAAACTTCAGCAATTTTCCCAGCCGCTGTTTCCAAAGCGCTCTCTGTCCTGTAATTTCAAGCCAAATAAATCTCAGAATCCTCCATGGCCTAGGAAGCAAAACTCTGCGAATGGAGACCCAACTCATGTCTGTGAGAATGAGGGTCCCATCCAAGTCCACGGCTAAGGGCAATTCTGAAGGCTGGCCGACCACGATATCATCTGGCCGAGCCTCCACGTTCAATGTTCTGACCGTTCGTCTGATACCTGTGTACCCAATCCTACCGTCATGGAGTCCGGTGGTCCCGCCGCAGAGACTGATTCCGGGGCACCCTTCGAAATGATCGAAGTACTAGGCTCAAAAATACACAAAATTACCCTTGATAATGCCCCGTCATCCATCGAAGAGTGGGTGAAAGCCACTCAATTTTTCGATGCTTGGGGAGACGTTCCGATGGAACCGATTTCTTTGGATAGTCAAGGCCAGAAGATCACGATTGAAAGCAGAAGCGGATCGTATCGAGCCGAGTTTTCCAGATGGCCTGTTTCCGGAATGCGGGCTAGGATGAGGTCGGGAAACAGTCGAGTTGACTGGCCAGTGGGGGGGCTAACTATCGAGGGATTGGATTTCATTCTCCTGTGGAAGCATGAACCTAGTTCACCGGATGCAGAGGAGGTTATTTTGCAGCATATCCGGTCGAGAGATATGGATTCGGCAATGAAAATCCTGGAAAGGTGTGGCAGAGCACTGGCATCTGCTCAAGAGGACCTATCCACTCAATGGACAGGGCCATCCGACTCTCGTACCTGGAACTCATCAATTACGAGGTTAGAAGAGGCCACTAAGAGTAGAACATTGTGGAGAGCCCCTTTCAAACCGGGAATGCCTGCCATGCTTTCTTTGGGCAAGATGTCTCTAGATCGTTTTTCGGAGTCATACGAGGGTGTGATGCGACTTCGCCCGCCAATGTGCGGCCCATCTGACGCTGCCTCGAGGTCAAGGGGCATTGAGTGGCCGGCTTTGAGGGATTTAGCGGCGCTGCTGTACAACATTGGTGAAATAGCACATGGGAATGTTGAGGATGAAGACTTCGAAAATCTAAGGCTCGCTGCGATAAGAGGGTGGTCCAAATACCCGGGCCGCCGAAGAACTGGTGGTGTAAATCCCCATAGAGCTCTACAGATCATTGGAGGGGGGGTATCGATATGGGAATATGAGCAGGCGCTTTCTTCGAAATTCGACACCACCGAGAACTCATCGCCAATTCCTCCAAGAACGGATTACATCTTGAGCAAAGTCGCTCCCATCCAGAGAAAATTATTCACTACACGAATATTTTCTGCCGCTTCCCTTGTGGGTGCTTCTTCTGCATTTTTGGGTACTATCGCATCCATATTGGAGCCGACTCAAGCGTCTTTCTTTGCAGCTGCAGGAGGCGTCTCTGTTTACATTATGATGAATGCACTATACAGGTACGTGGCTCCAAATCCAGAGACGACATTCACATGATTTGCGTAGGGTGCCATGCACCAGATTCGTATTTGTAGGCCATAGGAACACCAGTTGGAATCTCTCTTTTCACTATCTCATCGGGCCCAAGGCCTTCTATTTCCATCACAATCGAACGAAGCGAGTTTCCATGTGCTGCGACGAGAACAGTCTGGCCGGATTTAAGATTAGGAACAATCTGTTCGAACAGACAGGGTAATGTCCGCTCTGAGGTCATTCGAAGACTCTCCCCACCAGGGGGGACGCCTTCGAAACTCCTTCTCCACATCTTGACTTGCTCGACCCCAAACTCTTCCCGGCACTCTTGCTTATTCCTGCCTTGAAGATCCCCATAATTGCGCTCATTTAATCGCGAGTCATATGTTATTTCACCACTCCATGAATGATTGATGTCCAGTATTATCTGGGCCGTGTGCTGGGCCCTGACAAGCCCACTAGCATAGACAGTATCGAATTCGATTTCACAGAGTTTCTCTCCAGCACTCTTCGCTTCATTCCTGCCCTTCTCAGAAAGCTCGATATCCACCCATCCTGTGAATCTGTTCTGAGCATTCCAAAGGGATTGACCATGACGAATAAGGACTAACAACCCCATTCTGACACCTCAAGAACGCCTTAAGCGTGGCTCGTGGAACTCAAGACCGAGAGTGTCTGCGAACTTCTTAGCCTCTACTAGAGCGTCTTCGCTCATTGCCCTCTGTACATCAGAAGACTGTTGGGTGTAGAAATTCGCTTGCACCATGATGCTTGATGAACCCATGGAGAGTATCTTCACCCATGATGATTGTTCGTTGACCGTCCGCTCATCGGCATTCAGCATTTCTGACATTTTCTCGCAGAAACTCTGCAGGGCCCCAGATTCACTGGAAACCTCGAATTCAAACGGCATCACAACTCTTCTGAAACGACGTTGCGAGAAATTCTCTATCGGCGAATTTACCAGATTAGCATTTGGAACGGTGATGATTGTATCCAGACCAGTTCTCAGTACCGTCATACGCATTCCTATGTCTACGACCTCACCTTCTATGCCATCCACTTTTATCCAATCACCGAGATTGAAAGGCCTGTCTATTATGATCGACAGAGCACCGAACATGTTGGAAACCGAGTCCTTGGCCGCCAGGGCAAGCGCAAGACCGGTGATTCCGAGACCCGCGATGATCCCATTCAGATCGAAACCAGCGACACCAGCCACTACGAAGGCACCTAGGACAAATACTCCCATTCTGGCCAGTGATTCACCTATGCTTGCCAGGGACTTCTGAGATGCACTGCTGTTGTCATCATGGGATAGCATATCCCCTATGGAACCAACCAACCCGTAAGCGGCGAATAGGAACACGAGTACGTAGAGTGAAACAATTGATGAGAGGGCCCAGTCTACCCAATCCTCGTCCCATACTGGCTCAACTATGTTACCTAGAATCTCAATGAACTCGACGAAGAAAACCAATGCTATCGCCAAGGAAAGAGCTCGAGCCCCCCTTACTCCCAGCATGTCATCCACTTTTTCTCGATCAAACATTTTTTCCATGGTCTTGGGAAGTACTATCTTTCTTACAAACCGCCCAAGTAAAAGTGACAGAATTCCAATGACTGCTATGCATGCTAGGGTCCCTGCCGAGAACCCCATGATGTCCGCCTCTAACCCGAAGTCAGAGAATGGCCCGCCACCCGGAACTGCCTCACTCATGGGGGGTCCCCTACTGGGGGGCCTGATAAACGCCCCCCAGTACTTTGTAAGGAACCACACTTCTCCGAGGGATTGAAGGATGTGCCCCCTCACGTGCGCCTATGGAGGAGGCGAAGAGGGCAACCCGCCCGAACCCCGCAAGAGGTCTGAGAATTCGTCTGACATGCCTCCTGTTGCCATTCATGCTCTCCGTCGTGGCTCCGGCCGCCATCGCGCCAGCAGTGCTCGCACAGGAAGAAGAGTCAGGAATGTCACCAGATGAGATATGGTCACCTGAGTACGTAAATCAGGTATATCCTTGGGGAGGTGATGAAAAGGCCCAGTTCTCAGAGTACCACGACTATTTCTCAATGAAGAACAGGATGCAATTCCTAGCGGACAGCAATCCGGACATTCTATCTTTTCACGAAGGGCTTCTGGGGGGGGTAAATGCAAGAGGAAACCAAATGACCCTCGACGATTACAAGGGATGGCATTACAGACATCCCAGCCCATGGGTAAAGATTACCGCAAATGTACAAGGTGGCGACTATAACGAGTTCAACGATGACTCAGGTAACTACCCTGACAGACCCGATGTCATGCTGGTTGGCGCGCACCACTCAAGAGAATGGATGTCATATGAAGTCCCAATGTTTTTCCTCGAGACAGTGGTTCACTATTATGGAGAAGCCGGTATCGACAACGACGGTGACGGACTTGTTGACGAGGATGGCTGGGACGGTGTCGACAACGACGGCGACTGCACCTCGCTCAACGCTTCATTCCAAGACTCCAATGGAGATGGGACTCCATGCGGCCCAGGCGATCTCGGGGTGGATGAGGACTTCAGCGAGCAATTCATCACAGATATGATCGATACTCGTGAAATTTACCTCATCCCAATGCTTAACGTGGATGGGGTGAGGTACGACAGGGAGGAGTTCTGTGGCGAACAGGCATACGACGGTTGTGACTCAGGTTCCCCAGGATGGAGGAAGAATCTAAGGGATAATACGATCACTGGGGTTACTCCAATTCCAGATACCGACGAAGAGGTCAACGAGGGGTGCGATGGAGTAGACCTGAATAGGAACTACCAGTTCGAATGGGGACTCCTGATTGGAGTTTCGCCGGTTCCAGGGGTCTGTACCTTTGGAGATCCGGACCTCGTGCAGACTTACCCCGGCCCTCTTGATACCGTTGATAACGACGGAGATGGAAGAATCAATGAGGACCACGTTGACGGAGTCGACGATGATGGAGATGGCTTGATAGACGAGGATTGGATAGGGGGAAACAGCGAACCAGAGACCAAATTCATCCAAGATCTAACTGAGATGAACGATGATAACGGAGACGGAGCTTCTGACTTCAAGGCCACACTGTCATGGCATTCATATTCCGAGCTCGTTCTTTGGCCATGGGGCCATTGCAACGATTGCCAAACGGTAGATGACGAGTACCTAGTATACCATGGGTTTGTGATGGGGGAGATGACAGATTACGAACCCATGCAATCGTCGGACCTTTACCCAACACAGGGTGATTTCTGCGATTGGCACTACGGCGTTCACCAGTCCTACTGCTACACGATAGAGATTGGTAATACCTTCCACGAACAGCCTGATGACATCGCTCACATCGCAGTTCGGAACCTCGGCATTCCATTCTACATGGTTGAAATCGCGGATGATCCACGTTTCAGAGCCGTACATGGAATAGAGAATATGAGCGCTAGGCATTGGATACAAACCCCGTCCGAGGTGAATGTACCTGAGAAGGGAGACATACACATCGACCTGTGCCTTGACCCGTACTTTCCATTCTCTACCCAGGAAGACAGGTCGCATTTGTCATGGCGTTTCGTCGAGCCGAACCGCCAGCAAGACGATTACGGTCCGACGGAATGGAGACTGGTGCCTTGGGAGAAAGCACCCTTCACAGCCTCGGGAGCCGATTGCCAGTTGAAGGACGGCACAAATGGCACGGTCCTGACCAGCACCGTTCCGATACCCGATACGTCTGTGGGGAAACTCCAGTATCGCGCACAGCTAGGGACCACCAATGGCGCATTCCCATTCACATACCCGACTATCGAGGACGGAGGGAACTATTACGAACTCACAATGCCCTACAGGGCAGGATTCGGATCAGCGATCTTGTCAGTTCTCATGTTCGCATTCATCGCTGGCGTCGTTTGGGGCGGCTTGGCATTCCTACTGAGAACCATGCTCGACGAAGACGCACCAGTTCTATCTCTCCCACCGGGGGGGCATGAATGAACAGCTCATCAGACGAGTTCAGTGGCCGATTAGGACTGATATTCGCTACTATAGGCGCTGCGATTGGAACAGGCAACATATGGCGATTCCCGAGAATGGTCGGTGCCAACGGCGGGGGCTCATTCCTAGTCCCGTGGCTAATCTTCCTTTTTCTGTGGTCCATCCCGCTGGTCGTCGCCGAATTCGCGCTCGGCAAGCGATCAAGAACCGGTACCGTAGGTACATTCAGAATATTCAACGGCCCAAAATTCGCTTGGATGGGGCTATGGACTGCATGGATTTCCACAGCTATAGGCTTCTACTATGCCGTGGTGACCGGTTGGTGCATCAACTACTTCCAGAGCGCTGTTCGAGGTGGCCTAGGGTCAGACGTAGATACGACTGAAGTTTGGAACACCTTCTTGCAAGACCCATCCCAGGTAATCATGTTCCAAGCACTTGCAGTGCTGATCACAATGGCAGCGATATGGAAGGGCGCTAAGGCCATCGAGAAGGTCAATGTGATTCTGATGGTCTCTCTGTTCATCCTTCTATTCTCAGCGTTGTTCCTCGCGTTCGTCATGGACATTAATGACGGTTCACTGGATGGTTTCGTATACATGTTCAGCATACAACCAGAGTACCTTTTGGAACCAGAGACCTGGATAAACGGGCTGTCGCAGTCAGCGTGGTCTTGCTCAGCAGGAATGGGCATGGCCATCACCTACTCGGTATACATGAGGAAGGACGAGGACACAACTCTGAATGCAGCCACCATGTGCCTTGCAAACAATAGCATCTCGATCATAGCAGGGCTAACCGTCATGATGGCCGTATTCTCCGTCGTGGACGACCCCCTGTCTGCAGTGAGCGGAGGCAGTAGCGCGATCACGTTCCTCGTACTCCCCGAGGTATTCGCACAGGCCCCAGGGGGGCCTGTCGTTCAACTTGCGATGGTCGCGATGTTCTTCCTCGCGCTTTCATTCGCCGCTTTGACCTCGATGATATCGACGGTCGAGCTATGCGTTCGAAATTTCGTGGATCACGGAGTGAATAGGGAGAAGGCGGTAGGACTAACCAGCGTCGCAATATTCCTGTTCGGGATACCCAGTGCTGCAACCTGGATCCTAGTAGACGAATCTACGGGCGTTGCCTTCCCGCAGTTCCTCGAGGTGCAGGATCACATCTGGGGATACGGCCTGATGTTCAGCGGCCTGTTCATCGCGTACGCTATCTGGAAATACGGATGGTCCAGATACAAGGCTTGGCAAGCGGAAAATGATGTCGAGGGCTTCTCGATGCGCGACTATCTGGATCACGGGGTCTCATCGTTCAGGGACGACTTCATCAACACGGGCGACAACGACTGGTGGATAGGCAAGTGGTGGGATTACATCATGTATCTCGGATTCCCTATCATGTTCGTGGTACTCATGGGCACATTCTTCTTGGACATGCTGGCTACCGTTGAAGATCCATGGAACCCGACAAATCCGAAAGGCATCACGATAATCCTCATTTTCTGGGGCATAACCGCGTTTCTATTCATCAGCATGAACCGACTAATGCTCGTCAATAAGGTCGTACCGACAGGGAAATCCGGATTCCCGATGTGTCTCTTATCCGGCGAATACGTGCTTGAGCCAAGACCACTATTCAGGAACGTCCCAGAGGGAGCAGACGTGCCGATCGACACGTTACCGGGTGGCCAAGACCCTTTCATCGTCAAAGTTGGCGATCCTCTCCCCGAGCTTGAGAATCAGCCATTCGTAGTCTCAGGCGGCTCTGTTATGGACGCTGAAATCGTATGAAAGACCACGAACAAGAGAGTTACAATCTACGCAGACTTCTCACTGAGTACGCGTATTTCTGTGCTGTTGGAACATTCAACGTCCTCATCTTCCTCGCTATGTACTCCGTTGCCTACTCCATAGCAGGGGAAATCGAATACCGTGCTGCGAGTGCCTGGTCAGTTTCATACCTCATAAGCTCGATAATCTCCCACTCGATGCACAGGTGGTTCACGTTCCGCTCGACCTCCCCATACGGTAGAAGCCTCGCCCTCACAATGATCGTATACACGACTTTACTCACCATCTCCACGGTCTCCCAGGCCATCTTAGCAGATAGAATGGGCTTCGACCATCTCGCTGTCTGGGCCTTGAATACAGTTGCATTCGGATTCCTCTCATTCATAGCATTGAGATTCGTTGCATTTCCTGTGTCGGATGGAACCATTTCAGTCCGTGAACGCATGGAGATTGCCAAATTGGGCCGTAGGTCTTGAAGTGCATTCGCAAACAGCGAGTGACGTGTCTGCCGGCGTGCGAGGGACTCGCGACTTCTATCCGGAAGAGATGAGACTCAGAAATTGGCTATTCGAACACTTCCACGCCGCTGCACGTTCCCATGGATTCGAAGAGTACGACTCACCGGTCCTTGAGAGTGAGGAACTCTATACGAGAAAGGCAGGCGAAGAGATTACTGCACAGCTGTATAACTTCGAAGATAAGGGCGGTAGACGCGTAACCCTCAGACCTGAAATGACGCCTTCACTGGCACGGATGGTCATGGCCAAATCGGGGGCGCTCCCCACGCCTATCAAGTGGTATTCCATTCCGCAGTGCTGGCGATATGAAAGAACCCAAAGGGGCCGTGGAAGGGAGCATTATCAGTGGAATGTCGACATATGGGGCCTGCACGGGGTCGAAGCGGATGCAGAACTGCTCTCAGTGCTCGTACACTTCTTTGAAGCCGTCGGTCTCAAGTCCGACGACCTCGTAATACGGGTGAGCAACAGGAAGGTCCTCGAGGAGGTCCTGGGGGCACTCGGAATCGAGGGGGAGACCTTCTCCAAGACGTGCATCGTCATCGACAAGATGGACAAACTCCCCCCTGAAGCCATAGAGCAGCAACTCGCAGACTTGGGGCACGGTCATGATTCGATAGATAGGATAAGGAAAGTACTCGGGATGAAGGATCTGGATGACCTGAGTATTGAGTTGGATAGCGACAGCCAGGCGGTAAGGGAACTCCGAGATCTATTCGCCCTGTGCGAATCTTACGGAATAACGAGCTGGCTGGCCTTTGACGCCTCTGTGGTCAGGGGCCTCGCATACTACACGGGATCCGTGTTCGAGGCCCATGACAGGGACAACGAACTCCGGGCGATATGCGGTGGCGGCAGGTATGATCGGCTGCTGTCCACACTGGGGGGGAAGGACCTCCCGGCCACGGGATTCGGATTCGGCGACATGGTAATCATGGAACTCCTCTCAGTTAAGGGCCTGATACCGCATCTGCCAAGTGGGAATGAGGACATAGTGATCCCTCTCGACAAGGCTCTGAGGCCCGCTGCCATGGCGGTCGCGTCCAGGCTCAGGGCATCCGGCAGATCCGTAGACCTGGTTCTGGATGATAAGAGAATGAAGTGGGCATTCAGGCATGCTGAGAGAACGGGTGCCCAGAGACTCGTCATGGTCATGCCAGAGGAATGGCAGGCTGGAAAGGTCAGAATCAAGAATCTGGAAACCGGCGAAGAGTCCGATTTTGATGCAGAGTCTCTGTGACTCAAATCAGCCTTCGCGATGGAGTCTGCTAGCCGCCACCGCTCCGATCGCCATTGATCCTACCCCTGCAAGAAGTCCGAATCCGGGCAACAAGCCATTGTCTACCGCGGACGGCGGAGGATTGTCGCCACCGACGGCGATTGGATCGGAGGCGTTGATGACTGGGAAAAGAATCTCCGTATTCATACCGTCTTGATTATTTGAATAATACAATCTGAAAACACCCGTACAATCGAATACGATGCACTCCAACCCTCCTGGATTGGGTTTTGAGTATTCGAATTGCAACTGTGGCTCCTCAAAGCTCTTGTTCCACCTTGTCATATTGTCTGCTACGGGGATTTCCCAGATTACCTGCTCGTCCTCAAAAGAATTGGTTGCGAATTCATTCACTGCAACCACGGTACTACCCTTCATGAGTGAGATTCGCAACTCTTGACATTCTGCTGTGTCGCTACAGTCACCGGATTGAACATAGACACCCACATCTATCCTGATGGTCCCATTTGGATTGAGGTACATATCTTCCTTGAAGGATTCTGACATAGCGCAATTGAAGTTGACATCAACCTGTTGATTTTGTGCAAACTCCTTCTCCCCATAGCCATCTACGGCGGAAGTAGTCTCATTTGCATCGAAGTGGGTCCAGCACTGGCCTATGTTGTCGGTGCCCCAAATGTGCATGTGAGGATTCTCCACAGAGGGCTGCTTAGCATCTGCAGCCTGTGCGGAGGCAGGCGCCCCTGTGACTGCGATTAGCATAACCGCAAGCAGAGTAAATGCAGTGACTCTCTTCCCAATCATGGCTTTCATGTCAATACTCTCGTGTTTCAATCTATGGGGGTTCCGTGCACCTTAACCGTCAAATCTGTGCAGTCCGTCCTCATCCCGAGCACTCTTTCGAGCTATGTTGAGCGCATCTCCCAGGAGGTCTGCGGCCATCGACCCCCCAGAAAGCCTATCACCGGCCACGCCTGTGATTATCGACATCACTTTGATGGTGTCCCCGAAGGCAGGGTCTTGTCGAGCACCGAATATCACCTGAGCATCAGGCGCAAGTTTCGCGGTCATGAGCTCGACGACCTGGTTGGCTTGTTCCAACGTCATGTAAGAACCTCCAGTCACGTGAATAAGCGCACCCGTCGCCCCCTCTATGTCAACATCAAGGAGAGGGTGATTCATGGCCTCGTGAACGACTTCTTCCGGCCCCTTGTCACTCTCCCCGTAGAGCATCATCGTCACGCCTCCCCCCTTCATGATGGACCGAACATCAGCAAAGTCTAGATTTATCAGACTCGGAACAGTAATCGTTTCGACTATCCCCTTGATTATCTCGGCGATCAGTTGATCCATGATGCTGAAAGCCTCTTCCAGGGGCAGATTGGGTACAAACTGGAGTAGCCGGTTATTGTCTAGAACGAGGACCGCATCAGCAGCACCCCGAAGAAGGTCAAGACCCTCCAAAGCACGCTGCATCCGCATCTTCCTCTCAACAGCGAATGGCGTGGTGACAATTGCAACGACGAGGGCACCCACCCTCTTGGCCTCAGCCGCTACCACGGGAGCTATCCCGGTTCCAGTCCCTCCGCCTAGGCCAGCAGTCACGAATACAAGATCCGCTCCATTGACGATCTGGGTAATCACGCCTCTCCCGGCCTCAGCGGCCTTACGGCCCATGTGGGGGTCGCCCCCTGCTCCGAGCCCTCTTGTGATGTGCCTCCCAACGAGCAGCTTCTGCTGGGCA
>MDTD01086325.1_pt1 | contig 41679 bp, 34 predicted proteins | sample 811221 | NCBI WGS metagenome assembly MDTD01 (sample SAMN05326646, study PRJNA326480) | marine metagenome | isolation source: seawater | place: Pacific Ocean: South West | collected 2011
GCCGTGACCACCACCAGCAAAAACTGCCCGAACAGCAGCAGGTCTTCGGTTTGTCGCGTCCAGACGATCATCATCGCCGCCGGGATAACCAGAAACACCCCCATCACTTCGGTGAGGATCGCATTGAGGCGATACAGGATCCGGTTGGCGGAATCCGCCACCAGTGAAACGGGCGACGTGATCTCCCGGTCAACGTGCAGGCTCAGGCCGACCAGCATCCCGAAAAGCGCAATCATGAACAGGGCGTTGTCACCCGCCACAAAAAGACGGAACGAGTTGCCAGGAACCGCATCCAGGACGGTGGCGAGGAGATTCGGCGCGACGCCGGCGCGACCTTCCTGAACCATCGGCGGAATTCGCTGCGGCTGCAGGGCGATGACCGACAGCGCCCCGACGAGGGTGGCGACGACCAGGACCAGCGCAAGACCGACCGCCGCCGTGACCAGCGTTCGCAGGACGGCGCGGTCCTCCCGCAGCTCGTCGGTGGCCACCACGGCGGCGAAAAAGACCATCGGGAACAGCATGAACCGACCGACCCTGATCACCAGCAGGGACAGGTCCTGCAGGAGGCTGTAGGTGTCACCGCCGGACAGCGGCAGGAACGAGCCAAGCACCACGCCGATCACGGTGCCGGCGAGGTAGCGCATCCACATCTTCATATCGGTGTCTGTCTCCAATCAGCGACGGAAGGGGAGAATTCCCATCTTCTGTCCGTACTTCTGCAGGCGGCCGGCGCTCTTCTCGCCACGATCAAGCGCCTGTTCCAGAACCCATCGGGCGACGGCGCGACTGTCGCTGTCGGACGCCTGAAACCCCCTGATCACCACCGGTTCGTCCTGATAGAACGCCAGGAGCGATCGCATGAGGCCCTGCACCGCCCCGGCGATGGTGGCGTCCAGCGGCGGCATCACCTCGGACCCGCCGTCGTACCACACGATCGAGCAGTTCCCACCGCCTGCACGCTGGAGCTGCGCGATAACCTCCTTGATGATAAAGAGGTAGCCTTTCAGGGCCGCGTCCACGCGCTCCTCGATGAGGGCGGATTCGGTCTGGTGGAGCGGCTGGTTGATGCCTTCGGGAGAGCACACCACGAAGGCGTGATCCATGGGGGCGTGTTCGGCGGCATCCTGGTCCACCGCCAGCAGGACCGACCGCGCCGACAGCAGCGACCGCCGGTTCCACGGGGTGTACGACAGGTTGTCGCCGAAGGTGTCGGGAACCTCCGGCGGCGTGTCCTGGGGATCGTGGGTTGCGAGGACACGAAGCTTCCGGTTGAGGGCCTCCTGAACGAGGTCATCGGTAAAGCCGGATTGCTTGCCCGTTATCAGGACGGCTCCGTTCATGGTACGGTATAGTAGTTGGGCATGAAATCGAGGTCAACGGCGTGAAACTTGCACTCGGGCAGATCAACAGCACTATCGGCGATTTCGCGGGTAACCGCGAACGGATCCGCGATGCCGCCGTTCGCGCCCGTAGCGAGGGCGCCGAACTCATCGTGTTCCCGGAACTCAGTCTGTGCGGGTACCCGCCGATGGACCTCCTGGACCACGAGGCGTTCGTGGAGGAGAACCTCACCTCATTGCGCTGGCTGCAGCAGCACGTGCCGCCGGAGATCGCGGTGGTGGTCGGCTACGTGGACCGCACTCAGGGGAGCACCGGCAAGAGCCTGCAGAACGTGGCGGCGGTGATCTTCGGCGGCCGCGTGGTGTTTCGGCAGGCGAAGCGGCTCCTGCCCACCTACGATGTGTTCGACGAGGCGCGGTACTTTGAGCCCGCCCGGGAGAGTCGCACGTGGCAGTTCGGCTCCCTGCACATCGGCATCGCAATCTGCGAGGATATCTGGTGGGAGACCGAACCGGTCCCCGGGACCCGCTACCCCGTCGACCCCGTCCGCGACCTGCTCGACGCCGGCGCCAACCTGATCCTCTCGCCGTCGGCGAGCCCCTTCCATTCCGGCAAGCTCCACATCCGCGCCGGTCTCGTGTCCAGCATCGGACGCAACAACAACGTCCCCGTTGTGTACGTGAACATGGTGGGCGGAAACGACAGCCTGATCTTTGACGGCTACTCGCTGACAACCGACGCCGGTGGCGCCCTTCGCCACCTCTCCCCCGGGTTTGCCGAGGACATCGCCGTGATCGACACCGATCAGCTGCACGTCGACGGTCGTGACCGGGTCGACGAGCGACGCACGTCCCGTCCCACGCTCCCCGGGGACGGTGACCGGTATGCGGAACTCGAACGGGCCCTCGTTCTGGGGCTGCAGGACTATCTGAAAAAAACGGGGTTCACACAGGTGCATCTGGGACTCTCCGGTGGCATCGACTCGGCGGTGGTGGCCGTCATCGCCGCCCGCGCCGTGGGACCCGAACACGTCAAGGTCTTCCTGATGCCGTCGCAGTACTCCAGCGGGGGCAGCGTCACCGATTCGGAACAGCTGGCGCGGAACCTGGGCGTCGCGTACCGCACCCTCCCGATCCGTTCGCTCTACGACGCCTTCGCCGACGTCCTGGCAGAGGAGTTCGCCGGAACCGAAGTCGGCGTCGCCGAGGAGAACATCCAGGCGCGCGCCCGCGGCAACCTGCTCATGGCGTGGTCCAACAAGTTCGGGTCGCTCACCCTCACCACCGGCAACAAGAGCGAACTGGCGGTGGGGTACTGCACCCTCTACGGAGACATGTCCGGCGGCCTTGCCGTGATCGGAGACCTCCTGAAAACGGAAGTCTACGCCCTGGCGCGCCATTTCAACCGCCACGGGGAGGTGATTCCCGAGGAAATCATCAGCAAACCTCCGTCGGCGGAACTGCGCCCCGACCAGAAGGACGAGGACAGTCTTCCCGCCTACGATGTCCTCGATGGCATTCTGCACCGCTACCTGATCCTCAATCAGACCTATCCGCAGATCGTCGCCGCCGGGTTTGACGCCGGGACCGTCTCCCACATCCTGCACCTGGTGGGGCGCAGCGAGTACAAGCGGCGCCAGGCGCCACCGGTGCTCAAGGTCTCGCCACGGGCGTTTGGAACCGGACGTCGCATGCCGATCGCCCGACGCATCTACGAGTCGCACCGCTGAACGTTGATAATCGGTTTTGCGGCTGTTATTATTTCGTATAGGGTATGAAGAACATCATGCTGGTGGAAGCTGAGATCTGGACAGTTGCACGCACCGACAAAGGGAACGCTGTGCTCGTCAAGCCGGTCGGGAGCGACCGTGCCGTCCCGATCTTTATCGGCCAGCTGGAGGCGCAGTCGATCCTGTTCGGACTGGCAAGCGTACCGGTTCCCCGCCCCATGACCCACGACCTGTTCATTTCGGTGCTGGAGAAAAGCAATATCGCGGTGGAACGGGTTGAAATCACGGACCTCAAGGACCGAACGTTCTACTCGCGCCTCATTCTCAAGCAGGGGCTCAAGCGGATCGTGGTCGACTCCCGGCCCTCCGACAGCCTCGGGATCGCGTCGCGGGTCCACTGCCCGGTCTACATCGCGGAATCGATCGTCGACGAGGCGGGGGTAGCGGTAAACCTCATCTCGGACGACGAGGTTCAGCTGAATACCGAGGATCCCGCCGGCGACACGGCCCCCGACGACCGGCGCTCGCAGCTGGAGGCGGAGCTTCAGAAAGCGGTGGACGAAGAGAACTACGAAGAGGCCGCCCGCATCCGCGACCGTCTCAAGGACCTCTGACCGAATCCGTTCATTGCTCACCCATTCCATCTCCTCTATACTGAATTCGCACAGTATTGGAGGCCCTTGATTGAAATACCCCCACGGAACAGCGCGCATTACCGGTGTGCTGGTGCCCGTTGCCGCACTCCGAAGCACCGAGAGTTCCGGCTGCGGAGAGTTTGCCGACCTGCCGCTCCTCGCGGACTGGTGCGCCGCCACCGGGCAGAAACTGATTCAGATCCTGCCGGTCAACGACACCGGCTCCCAGAGTTCCCCCTACAGCGCCCTGAGCGCCTTCGCGCTGCATCCGATGTACCTGCGCATACCCGACCTGCCGGAATACCGGGCCCTCGACGCGAAGACCCGCGCCGCGGTGGACGCCCACCTGTCGGAACTCCGCGAACGGCATGAGTCCGCCGAGCGCTTTGACTACGACGCCGTTCTCAACGCCAAACTCACCATCCTGCGGGTGGTGTTCAACGCCGCCCGCGAGGAAATCCTCTCCGGCGCGGACCTGACAGCCTTCCTTCGCTCCCACCGGTGGGTGAAGGCGTACGCGGTTTTCCGCACGCTCAAGGATCGGTTCCAACAGAAACCGTGGACCGAATGGCCTGAACACCGCGACATCGACGCCGCGACCCTGGACCGTCTGTGGAAACGACAGAGCCTCCGGGACGAAACGAGGTTTCACGCCTGGCTCCAGATGCGCGCCGCGGAGCAGTTTGCCGCCGCCGCCGGCCACCTGGAAGCGGTGGGTGTGGCGCTCAAGGGTGACATCCCGATCCTCATGAACGAGGACAGCGTTGATGCCTGGTTCGATCGCGACATCTTCCGACCGGACCTGCGGGCCGGCGCGCCTCCGGACATGTTCAGCGAGCTGGGACAGAACTGGGGGTTCCCGATCTACAACTGGGAGCGCCTCGGTGAACGCGGCTACGACTGGTGGACCGAACGGCTGCAGCAGGCGTCGCGCTTCTACCACGCCTATCGGATCGATCACGTGCTGGGATTCTTTCGTATCTGGGCGATCCCGGCGGGGAACTGGTCAGGAATTCCCGGCTTTTTCTGGCCGCAGCACGGCATCTCGCGGGAGGAGCTCCACGAGAACGGGTTCGACGACGGTCGCATTCGCTGGCTGGCGGCGCCCCATCTCCCGGGTGACCAGCTGCGGGCGGTCCTGGGATCCGCGTTCTACTCCCTCGTGGGGTCCGTGTTCCAGCAGCTTCCGGACGAGGATCTGTTCCTGTTTGCCCCGGATGTCTCCGGCGAACAGTCGCTGTCGGACCTCGATCTGCCGGTTGAGCAGCGGGACTGGCTGCTGACGCAGTGGCGCGATCGCGCCCTTGTCGAGCTGCCCGACGGCCGGCTGGCACCGACGTGGACGTTCCGTGACTGTTCCCGCTACGCCGGCCTCACCGACGGGGAGAAGGACCGGTTTGAGGCGCTGGTGGCCGCCCGTGGCGCCGACAGCAACGAACTGTGGGCCGACCACGGCCGCCGCATTCTGGCGGTGATGAAAGACGCCACGGAGATGCTCCCCTGCGCCGAGGACCTCGGAGTGGTCCCCGACGCGGTCCCGCGGGTCCTAGAACAGCTGGAGATCCTGGGGTTGCGGATCCCGCGCTGGGCGCACTACTGGGACCGCCCCGGCGAACCGCTCATCCCGTTTCACGAGTACCCCGAACTCACCGTGTGCGCCTCGAGCGTGCACGATACCTCGACGCTCCGGGGCTGGTGGGAGCGGGAAACGGGCCGTGAACAGCTCTGGCACCAGATCGGGATGGACGACCCGTGCCCGGAGGAGTTCGACGCCGACACCGCCCGGGCGGTATACCGGGCGATCCTCAAATCCACGAGCCGCATCGTGGTCTTTCAGCTCCAGGATCTGCTGACGCTCGCCCCGGAGCTGCGCAGTGCGGACCCGCATCGGGAACGGGTCAACGTTCCCGGTACCTACAACGACTTCAACTGGACGTGGCGAATGCCGCTCACTCTGGAACAGCTCGCCGAACACGCAGCGCTGCAGGCTGAGGTGTCGGCGCTGTCCGCGATCCGTTCCACCTGAAGGAGGACCCCATGCCCCGACACAACGCATGCACGAACCGCTCACACCAACCGACCCGGTCGGTCAGGATCCCCGTGCCGGTTCCGGGGCCTCGCCGGGAGTTTCACGTCTCACGGAACGCCCGCGATACGTACGAATTCCGGGAAGACTCCTTCTCCGTTGCCGGCCACATCCTCTTTGCGGACGTCCGCGGCGCCCGCGCCCTGGCCATGAAGATGAACACCGTCCGCCGGTCGGCTCTGCACCCGGACCGGGCGGTCCGGGCGGGCGACATCTACGCTATGGGCCTCATCGACGAGATTTTTCACGCCGTCATCGGCCTGTACCTGCGACAGTACGGTCGCAGCATCATGGAGCAGCTGGAAACCGCGCTGGCCCACGCCCTGGGAACGGAGGCGCTGGATCGGCTTCTGCTGACGTTCTCCGAACGATTTCCCACCGTGGCTCACTACCGGAACGCTGAAACCGCCGCCGACAGCCTCTCCCGCACGGTGGACGGGGTCTCGGGCCGACAGGTCGCGCTGGAGGAACTGATCGTACTGTGGGTCGGAAACCGGAACCCCGCCTACAGCCCCCTCATCGAGCTCTTTGACGAGGAGATCCTCGCGATCGACACACCCTATGCCGCCTTCGCCCGGACGATGCAGGAGTTCTTTGCCGAGCGGCCCACGTTCGGAACCGACGACCAGACACTGATCGACCTGCTGCGATCCCCGGCGATCGCCCACCCCGACGACCTGCAGGCACAGCTGGACTACATCCGCACGCGGTGGGGCACGATCATCGGGGCCTTCCTCGACCGCCTGCTGCGGTCACTGGACATGATCGCCGAGGAGCGCAAGGCGCGGTTCTTTGGACCGCCGGCGTCGGCGCCGGTGCTGGAGTACGAGTCCGGTGAGGACGACTATGCCCGCTTCAGTCCCGACCGGGACTGGATGCCGCGCGCCGTGATCATGGCCAAGAGCACCCTCGTCTGGCTCGACCAGCTGTCGCGGCAGTACGGCCGCGAGATTCACACCCTGGACCAGGTACCGGACGAGGAGCTGGACCTGCTTGCCAGCCGCGGGTTCACAGGCCTCTGGCTCATCGGGCTGTGGGAGCGTTCCGGCGCCTCCAAGCGCATCAAGCATCTATGCGGAAACCCCGAGGCCGAAGCGAGCGCCTACTCCCTCTACGATTACGAACTCGCCGACGAACTCGGTGGCTGGGACGCGCTGGACAACCTTCGCCGGCGTCTGTGGCAGCGGGGCATCCGGATCGCCAGCGACATGGTTCCCAACCATACCGGCATAGACAGCAAATGGGTTCACGAGCACCCGGACTGGTTTATCGGCCTGCCGTACTCACCGTTTCCCGGCTACAGCTTCAACGGAGAGAACCTGTCCACCAACCCCGGGGTGGGCATCTACCTCGAGGATCACTACTACGACCGCACCGATGCCGCGGTGGTGTTCAAACGGGTCGATCACGGCACCGGCGCCACCCGCTACATCTACCACGGCAACGACGGGACCAGCATGCCGTGGAACGACACCGCCCAGCTCGACTACCTCAACCCGGAGGTCCGGGAGGCGGTCATCCAGACGATCCTGCACGTGGCACGCAACTTCCCCATCATCCGCTTCGACGCGGCGATGACGCTCGCCAAGAAACACGTCCAGCGCCTGTGGTACCCCGCCCCCGGGCAGGGAGGCGATATCCCCTCCAGGAGCGAACATGGCCTGCCGCAGGCGGAGTTCGACGCGGCGATCCCCGAGGAGTTCTGGCGGGAAGTCGTGGACCGCGTGGCGCAGGAGGTGCCGGACACACTGCTCCTGGCGGAGGCGTTCTGGATGATGGAAGGCTACTTCGTCCGGAACCTGGGCATGCACCGTGTGTACAACAGCGCGTTCATGAACATGCTCAAGAACGAGGAAAACGAGAAGTACCGCCAGACGATCAAGAATACCCTGGAGTACGACCCGGAGATCCTCAAGCGGTTTGTCAACTTCATGAACAACCCCGATGAGGAAACCGCGGTTGCCCAGTTCGGAACCAGCGACAAGTACTTCGGGGTGGCGACCCTCATGGTCACGATGCCGGGTCTGCCGATGTGGGGACACGGCCAGATCGAGGGGTTCGCCGAGAAGTACGGCATGGAGTACCGACGTGCGTACTGGGACGAGACCCCGGACGCGGAGCTGATCGACCGGCACAATCGCGAAGTGTTTCCCCTCATGCACCGCCGGTACCTGTTCGCCGACGCCGATCATTTTCGACTGTTCGACGTGTACGACGCCAACGGCGACATCCATCCCCACCTGTACGCGTACTCCAACCGCCACCACGAGGAGCGGGCGCTGGTGCTCTACAACAACTTCTGGGAACGCGCCGACGGATGGATCCATACATCGTCCCCGTTCGTCGAGGACGCCACCGTACCGCAGGACCAGCGAACGCTCCGGACCGAACAGCTCGGGCCGGCGCTGGGCCTTACACACTCCTGGAAGCACTTTGCGATCCTGCAGGAACAGCGCAGCGGCCTGTGGTTCATCCGCAACAGTGGCGAAATCTGCGAGCGGGGCCTGTTCGTGTCCCTCAACGGGTACGAGAGTCAGGTGTTTCTGAACGTGTACGAGGTGGAGGACAACCAGTACTCGCACTACGCGCGCCTCGCCGACTCCCTCAACGGCGCCGGCACCCGGGATGTCCAGCGGGCGCTCAAACGCCTGCTGTTGCAGCCGCTGCACGACGCGTTCGGCGTGGTTGCCAACACCGGGGTGTTGCGCTCGCTGGCGACGGCGCTGGGCAGCGAACGCGACGGCGTCGACTGGCGACAGCTCTCGGAGGAGTACCGCGGGTTCCTGGGCATCGCCAGTCAGTTCTGCGAACACACCACCCGCATCGAGGATGCGGTGCAGCTCTTTGAGCATACCGGTGACGCCCTCATGCGGCTCCCGCAACTGGTGCACCGCGCCCCGGACAACGTGGGAGCGCTCATCGAGTCCCATCTGCAGTCGGGCCGTGAGGACTCGTCGGTATTTCTGGCGCTGGCCCTGCTGATCCCCCTGGATGTCTTCGTTCAGGGAGAAGAGGATCTGACGCCGGCGGTTGCGGGTTTCCGGGCGCTGGATCAGGCGGCCGAGTGGGAGCTGGTGACGCAGCTTCAGGAACTGCTCTCGCATCTGTCGGCGGAGGGGGCGCTCCCCAGCTACTGGGAGGCGCTGGTGAAGGTGGTGCTGGCGCACCACAACTGGTGGGCCTACACCCGGGACGCCGAACAGAACCGCTCGGCGCTCACCGTACTCGAGACGCTGCTCGCCGACTCCCACGTGGAGGACTTCCTCCAGGTCCACGTGCACAACGGGGTGACCTGGTACAACAAGGAAGCGTTTGAACTCATGATCGACTGGCTCATGGTCGTCGGCGCCTGGCATGAACTGACCGGGGCCGTGGCCACCGGCACGCGCATCGGGTGGACGGCAATCGTCGCCGAAACCACCGCGATGGCGGAAATCTACAGGGAATGGCAGCGGGCGGAGCGCAACAGCGAGTTCCGCGTCGACGCCCTCCTGGCGGCGCTGGAACCAACAGCGAAAAAGACCTCCCCGCGGCGCAAACCATCGTCGTCCGGCACCGGGTCGAAGAAAAAGAAAACGCCACGTTCGAAGAAAGGGAACACATCCGGTGACGCTCACACAGAATAGCAGCAAACAGTTTTCCGAGGAGGTGCGCGTCCCAAGCTACCTCTGCGGCCCCGACGACCAGCTCAGGCTGGATGGGGTCGCGCGCCTGCTTCAGGAGGCGGCGTGGCAGCACGCCGAGCGCCTCGGCTTCGCGTTTACCGAGGAGGAGATCTCGCTGTTCTGGGTGCTGCATCGCATCCGGGTGCATTTTCATCGCCCTCCGCAGTGGAACGACCTCGTCACCGTGACCACGTGGCCCAGTGGCATGGAGCGCCTGTATGCGCTCCGCGAGGTTCGCATCGACGGCGACGACGGCGAACCGCTGGTTGACCTGTCGAGCGCGTGGATCATCCTCGACGCCGTCCGCCGCCGTCCCGTGCGTCCCGAACGCCACCTTCCCGCCGACCGGATTCTCGAGGAACGGCTCCTGAGCCTTCCGACCGGCAAAACGACGGCGCTCCCGGAGGAGATCGTGAACGCGCAGCTCGCGGAACGCGAATGGCACCGCGTGCGCCCCAGTGACACCGACCGGAACCGTCACGTGAACAACGGGCGGTACCTGCAGTGGCTGTATGACGAGGCACCGGACATTCTTGCGGATGCACGGGAGGGTATCGCGTCGTTCCTCTCGGAAACCCACGTGGGCCAGACCTACTGCGTCGCCGACGATCCCGGGCGTGGCATCGCCGAGGTGTGGACGCGCGACGCGGAGGGCGCTCTTGCCGTCGCCTGCAGGTTCAATCTCGATGGCGAATAGTGCTTATCAGGCGTTTGTGAAAACCCGATACTAGAACATGGGTATGTGAGTTCGGTATGAGGGTGTCTTGACACCATTTGGCACGAGCGGTATCTATACGATGGGTATGAATTCAGTGGAAGGCAGTTCCTTTTTCGCTCCCGGCAGCGTTATCTGGGACCTGCAGAGCACCAACAACCTTGACGCCATTCGCGAAACCATTCAGCGAACCACCGTCTTCCACGCCATTCAGGGTTTGAACGTCGACGCATTTGCGGAAACGGTCGTGAGACGGGAGCTGGAACAATCCACCGGCTTCGGCCACGGTATCGCGATTTCCCACGGTCGAACGGATCAGGTACCCACAAGCGAGATCGCCCTGGGCGTATCGCGTCACGGGATCGAGTTTCACGCCTTCGACGGGCGACCGGTCCATCTGCTGTTCGTGGTGGCAAGCCATCCGGACCGGCAGATAGACTATCTGCGCATTCTGTCGTCGCTCGCGACGATGGCGCGGAACGAACTATTCCGCCGGGAGCTGCTGTCCTGCCTCTGCCAGGAAGAGGCGCAGCAGAAAGTCTTCACGGCGTTCAGTGGTGTACTGCAGCGCAACGTAGCCGTTCAGAGCTACCGCGCCAGCTAGTACACCTTTTTTTTTTGATTCAGAACCGATCCGGCGACAAGTACGGAGATTTCCGTATGGTATTCCTGCGCTGACCGCGGCATTGTTCACGCCGGAGGCCCGCAATCGATGACACACCCCGGACACATCGCCAGTCACACCGTCGCAGTGTGTGCAGTCCTCATTCTGGCGGGCTGCGCGCAGCCGACCCAGCCGGTCGACGAACCCCAACCGGAGACGCGGCCGTTCTACCTCGGTTTCACGCCGTGGCCCTACCGCAGCGATTCCGACTACATGGAGATCGTCTACACCTACGACCTCGTTCAGGAGTACGGAGACATCGTCACGCACCACTTCCAGCAGGGGATCCCGTATCCGGAGGCCTACGCGATGCGTTCTGATCCCCAGGCGACGGGTCTCCCGGGCTACGACGCCGGGTCCGGCAATCACTCCCTCGTCTATGCGGAGGTCGACCTCAGGATCGGCCAAACCGACGCCGGGGGGCGTGTGTACCTGGCGATCGACTGCGTGGACTCTCTACGGAAGAACCTCGTGGGGTACTACGGTGACGACTGGGACTCCGACGGATCGACGGAACAGCAGCCACGCCCGGCTCCCTGGGACACCGCGTCCTTCTCCGAACAGCGCGTCGCGGACGCGTACGTCAGCTATGCCCGCGCCGTCATCGACGCGTTCTCCGACGCGGGGCTGGAGGTTGCGTACTTCAACTACGCCTCTGAGATCAGCGACCTTCTCCTCAACGATCCCGATGAGTTTGACGACTTTCTGGTGTTTGCGGACCGGGTGCATTCACAGCTCGAGGCGGCCTACCCGTCCCTGCCGCTCATGATCTCCGTGGCGGCCAAACACCCGCACTCGTCCGAGACTGCGGAGATCCGTTCGCGAATGGACGATCTGACCGACGACATCGACGTCCTCGGCGTGAGTGTGTATCCCTACGCGTTCTTTCAGCCGGCGATTGAGGACCCCGACGACCTGCCGACGGACTGGCTCTCAGCCGTTGCCGACATGGCACCGAACACCCCGGTTGCCGTTACCGAGACCGGGTGGATCGCCGAGGACCTGTCCATACCGGCATTCCCGCTCCAACGCAGCGCCTCCGAGGACAGGCAGGCGGCGTACGCTGACACGCTGCTCCGGGAGGCGGCCCGGCTGGACGCGGAGTTCGTCGTCTGGTTTTCGCTGATTGACTACAGTTATTTCTGGGACAACACGCTCGGCCGGGACGATCTCTCGGCAATCTGGCGGGACACCGGGCTCCTCGACTACGATGGCGTGACCGATCTCGCCGCCGGAACGGACCTGACCTCGGTGTCGATCGACGCGGCAGGCCTCAGCGAGCGCCAGGCCGCCGGCGTCTGGGGCGACTGGCTCGCGCTGCCCCACGACTAGTCCGCCGACACCCCGTTGGCCCGCGGTTCGTTCCCCTGCGGAACGGGCGGCTCCAGCGCTCGCACCAGCGCCGTCTTCGATCCGACGCCAAGTTTCCGGTAAATGCGGTAGACGTGCGTCTTTACCGTCCCGTAGGAGACGTGAAGCCGATCGGCGATCACCTGGTACGTAAGCCCCTCTGACAGCAGCAGAGCCACCTCCCGCTCCCGGGCGGTGAGCGTGTCCGCGGCGTCCCGGCTCATGTCCCGGGGAGCATCATCGCTCACGGTCGCCTCCTCATGCCCCCCGACCGGAATCCTGCGTCGGGCAACGATCAGAACCGCGCTCCCACCGAGATAAACGCCCGCCGCGGCGGTGTACCATGCGTTGAGGAGGGACAACCGTTCCGGGGCCGCAACCAGGACTCCCTCGATCGCCGAAAGACCGACCCAGTACAGCGTCCACAGCAGGAACGGTATGGCAACGCGAGGCGCGCGTGCCCGGAGAGCCAGCAACGCAACCCGCAATGACTGGTGCAGCACCATCAGTCGCCCGGCAATGAGCACGAGGAGCGCCGCGAAACCGAGCGACGGCATGTGCACGATCGCCAGTGATGCTCCGGACAGGGCTCCACCCACGATCCCGTAGGCGAGGAACCAACGCGACATGCGGCGTCCGGTGGATACGACGACGCGAGCCCACCACGCCACCACGATCGCGGACAGCGGCGCGAGGGCATACTCCATACTCCGAAGGACCGACACCACGGCGACGGAACCGTTCAGTTGGGAGACCAGGTACTGGCCGAATACGACCGTCGCGTACAGGAGCAGAACTGCGTGCAGCGCGAGGTACCGGCCGATCGCAGGGCGCGACGGGGGCACGGCTGCTTCCACGACGATCGCGACCGACGCGACAACGATCGCTCCGAACAGAAACAGGAGACCCGCGAGGTCCTCCATCGGTGGACGACCGGCCCGCTCAGCTCACGTCGGGAACGGCGGAGGGCACGCCCTCCCATACGATCGTCCGGAACAGATCCTCCACCGTTTCTGCCCGCCGAATCAGCCGCACCGATCCGTCCGGACGCAGAAGCAGCTCCGCCGATCGGGTTTTACCGTTGTAGTTGAACCCCATGGAGTGTCCATGAGCTCCGGTGTCGTGAATCACCACGAGGTCACCGATTTCGATCTCCGGAAGGGACCGATCGATGGCAAACTTGTCGTTGTTCTCGCACAACGAGCCGGTGACATCGTAGGTAGCCGTCGCCGGAAGGGTTTCCTTGCCCAGGACGGTGATATGGTGGTACGCGCCGTACATACCCGGGCGCATGAGGTGCGCCATGTTTCCGTCCAGACCGACGTACTGCTTGTAGGTGTCCTTTTTGTGCAGGACCCGGCTCACCAGGTATCCGTAGGGACCGGTGATCACGCGGCCGTTCTCCATGACGATTCGCAGCGGATCAAGCCCGGCGGGTCGGATCGTTCGCTCGTACGCGTCGCGTATCCCGTCGGATACGCGCTGGTAGTCCACTGCGGCCTGGTCGGGCCGGTAGGGAATACCGATGCCGCCACCGAGGTTGACGAACTCGATACGAATGCCGAGTTCCCGCTGCAGCTCGACCACCAGGTCGAAGAGGATCTGCGCGGTCTCCACGAAATAGTCGGCGTTCAGCTCGTTGGAGGCCACCATCGTGTGCAGCCCGAACCGCCGGGCGCCGTGCTCCCGCGCCGTGCGGTATCCCTCAAACAACTGGTCGCGGGTGAACCCGTACTTTGCCTCCTCGGGATTGCCGATGATGACGTTGCCGCCTTTGAGAGGACCGGGATTGTAGCGCATGCAGATGAGCTCAGGCATGCCGACGTTGGCCGCCAGGTAGTCGACGTGGCTCAGGTCGTCGAGGTTGACAACGGCCCCCAGGTCCACGGCTTTGGCATACTCGTACGCCGGCGTGTCGTTGGAGGTAAACATGATCTCCTCGCCGCGCACGCCGAGCCGCGACGCCAGTTCCAGTTCCGCCCCGCTGGAACAGTCGAAGCCCATACCCTCTTCATGGAGAATCGCCATGACGTGCGGATTCGGAAGCGCCTTTACGGCGAAATAGTTCTTGAAACCCGGCATCCACGCGAACGCCTTCTGAAAGCGGCGCGCGTGACCGCGGATCGCGGCCTCGTCGTAGATGTGAAACGGGGTCGGATAGTCGTGCGTGATCGCTTCGATCTGCTCGCGGGTAAAGGGAACCTGTCTCATGCGGCACAACATACGCAGCGGCCCATGACCCGGTCAAGATGCCGGACGCCACGCTGTCTGTCGCCTCGGGGTCAGTCTCGGCGGGGTCGATTGTCGCTGCGGGGTCAATTGTCGCCGATTTCCACCAGGTAGGTATCGCGGTACCAGTTGAAGAGCCCTTCGGTGCGTCCGGAGAACGCCGCCTCGATCCGGTCGTCGAGGAGCCCGAACATCTTGAACGCCCGCACGGCGCCGACACCGTACATCAGCACAAACCCGTCACCCGGGATCACCAGGATATCGGTGATCATGTTGCCGGGCTGTACCACCGGTACACTCCGGTAGGTCAGGGTATCGACGTTGGTCCCGGAAAAGAGAAACGCCTCGCCCCCGGACCGGTAGCGATACCGGCTGAGGATCGTGCCGAAGGGTGGCAGTCCCTGAAGCACCCACACGGTGTCCTCTTCCGGAATCGAGGTCACGGTGGGATCGGAAACCGGCGTTCGGTCCTCCGGCCCCGCGACGGCGAACGAGTCGTGAAACAGTTCGTTGGTACTGTCCTTGCGCTCGTTGTAGTACTGCAGGTAGGAGAGGTCGGAAACCCGCCGCAGCGAGTTGTACAGGCGCAGCAACTCGACCCGGTCAACGTCGCCGCGGACCAGGACAATCTGCTCCGAAATGACGTTGGGCCGAACCTCGTTGACGCGGTCCTCGATCGCCCGTGCCAGGGGATGGTCCGGCGCGTAGGAGAGCCGGCGATGGTTTTCGATGTACTGCTCGATCGCCCCGGTTTGCACGAGACGCTCCCGGTCGCCCCGGGACAATCCCGACAACAGGGAATCGAGGCTTTGGGCGTCCGCCGACAACGGACCGATGAACGCGGCGAGGGTAATGATCGCGGCAAATCTGACGACAATCTTCATGGGTAGGCACGAGTCTAGCCACAGTTGCGATCACCTATCAAGTCAGCTACAGTAGGCGGGAGGTACCGGCACCCGGATGAGAAGAAACACACTCAAAATTCTGCTGGCAATCGGCGACTACCTCGTCATGTTCGTCAGCCTGGTGGCGGTCCTGTACGTTCGCTACCGCGGCTACCCCGGTCTGCGCATCGACCAGCACATCGGCCCGTTCGCGATCGTCTTTGCCGTGTGGGTGCTGGTGTTCTACATTCTCGAACTCTACGACATCAACGCCCCGTTCAATCACCGCAACTTCCTGTACGCGATGCTCACCAATGTCGCCGTGGCGGGGCTGGGATTCTACCTCCTGGCCGACTTCGTGGACATTTCGCCGCGCCGCAACCTGGCTCTGGTGGCGGCCATGTTCGTGGTGCTCTTCTACCTGTGGCGCTTCGTGTTCAACCGCCTGGTGGACACCGTGGGCTGGTACCGGAACGTGGCGGTTATCGGGTCCGATGAACACTCCCTGGCACTGGTGTCCCGAATCGAGATGGAACGACGCCAGGGCTTCCGCGTGGCGGTGATCGTGAGCGAGGAAGACCATCCGGTCCCCCAGTGGGTGATCGACCGCGGCATTGCGGTGGTCCCCACCGTCGCCGAACTCAAGGAGCTCGTCAGGGACCGGCACATCCATACCGTGATTATCAGCGACGAATGGTACTACTCGATCTACAACGAACTGTATGACCTGATTCCCCACCGGCTGTACTTCTTCCAGCTCACGAACTTCTGGGAGCGGTTTGAGGAATCGATCCCGATCTACGCCACCCGGGAGATCTGGTTCCTGGAGAACCTCAACCGGGGCCCCCACAAGGGGTACCACCTGGTCAAACGCGCGATGGACATCCTGACCGTCCTGCTGTTCCTGCCGGTGTTCCTGCCGCTGGGTCTGCTGACGGCGATCGCCGTGCGGGTCTCGAGTCCGGGACCGGTGATCTTCTCCCAGACCCGCGTCGGGCGCAACGAGACCCCGTTTACGCTCTACAAGTTTCGATCGATGCGAACCGATGCGGAGAAGCACGGAGCCCAGTGGGCCACCGAAAACGATCCCCGCGTCACGCCGGTGGGGCGGTTCATCCGCGCCACCCGACTCGACGAAATCCCGCAGGTGATGAACGTGCTCCGCGGAGAGATGAGCTTTATCGGGCCACGCCCGGAACGGCCGGAGTTTGTCTCAACGTTGTCCAAGACGATTCCGCACTACCATCTGCGGCACCTGGTCAAACCGGGGCTCACCGGCTGGGCGCAGGTCAAATACCGGTACGGCGCCAGCGGAGAAGACGCCGCCACCAAGCTTACCTACGACCTGTACTATGTGAAGAACGTGTCGCTGGTCCTCGATATCAAGATCGTGCTGAAGACGATCATGACGGTCGTCGGCCGGCGGGGACGGTAGCGCCGCATGCAGTACCGGCTCCCGGAAGACCACCCCGAGTTCCGCATCGTCATCGTAACGCAGGAAGATCCCTTCTACATCCCGGAGTTCTTCCGTGCCTTCTTCGCCCGCTACGCGGCACCGCCGGCGGACGAGACGCCCCGCATCCCGATCCGCGTTGCAGGGGTCATGATTCAGCGTCCCCTGGGAAACCGCACCGCAAAGGGCCTCGCGAAGCGAATCTGGCGCCTCTACGGGACGGGAGGGTTCGTCGTCATGGGCATTCGCTACGTGTGGCGGCGCCTGCTGCGCTCGCTGGGTCCGCTCGCGCCCACCGTCGCCGCCTACAGTCGCCGCGCCGGGGTCCCGCTGCTGGACTTCGCTCCCAACGACGCCAACGGCGAACCATTTCTGGACTATCTCCGGCGCGAACGGATCGATCTGGTCGTGTCGGTGTCGGCGAGTCAGATCTTCAAGACGCCGGTACTGAACACGCCGCCGCTGGGATGCATCAACCTGCACAACGCACCCCTCCCCCGCTATCGGGGCATGCTGCCCAATTTCTGGCAGCTGTACCACGGCGAGACGCGGAGCGTGCTCACCATTCACCAGATGGTGGAGAACCTCGACCAGGGAGACATCCTGCGGCAGGCGGAAACACCGATCGACGACCGGATGAGCCTGGAACGGCTGATGAAAACGACAAAACGGCGCTCGGCCGCCGTACTGTGGGCAACGCTCGTGGAGATGACCAGGGACGGCGTAGAGACACGACCACTCCCGGCGGACGAGGGGAGCTACTTCACCTGGCCGACGCGCGAACAGGCCCGGGAACTCCGACGACGGGGTCGACGCCTCCTGTGAACGGGTCGCAGTACCGTCCGGCGGTCATGTCGGTTGATGTGGAAGACTGGTTCCAGGTGGAGAACCTCCGGGCGGCCGTCTCGAGGGAATCCTGGGATACGCGGGAGCGACGGGTCGTCGCCAATACGCAGCGCCTGCTGTCCGTGTTCGACAGGACCGGAGTCACGGGCACGTTTTTCTGTCTCGGATGGGTGGCGGAACGGGAACCGTCGCTGATCCGCGACATCGTTTCCGCCGGCCACGAGATTGCCAGCCACGGCTACGCCCACCGTCTGATCTACGAGCAGCCGCTCGAAGAGTTCCGCCAGGATGTGGTGCGCGCCAAAGCGCTGCTTGAGGACATTTCCGGGCAGGAAGTGCTGGGGTACCGGGCGCCGAGCTTTTCCATAACCGCCGATTCGCTGGCGGTCCTGGCGGAAACGGGACACCGGTATGACTCCAGCTGGTTTCCCGCGCAGGGCCACGATCGGTACGGCCGACTCGATCTGGCGGAGGAGGAACCGCGCGGGAACGGCGACGCGTCCACTGCGGACTCCTCGCGATCCGCGCTCGCGGTTCGTCCGGTTATGCGGCTGACCCCGACCCCCGCGATCCGCGAGCCGTTCTTTGAGCTTCCCATCACCACCCGGCGACTCGCCGGACGGGTTCTTCCCTGGGGCGGCGGCGGCTGGTTCCGCCTGATTCCGGCGGGTATGTTCCGACGCGGGTTTCTCCGGGCGGTGACGCGTTCCGGCGGCGGAGTGTTCTACCTCCATCCATGGGAGGTTGACCCCGATCAGCCCCGCGTTGAGGGTATCCGGCGCGACTACGCCTTCCGCCACTACGTCAATCTGAAGCGTACCGAGGATCGACTGGAGCGACTGTGCCGGACGGTGCCGTTCGCCCGCGCCGACCGCGTCCTAAAACTCCGGTAGGTACCGGCGGCGCAAACCCGGCCGGCTCAGACGCGACCGACACCGGCGTATGTAAACCCCTTCTCCCGGGCGCGCTCGGGGTCCAGGACGTTTCGGGCGTCGAAGATCAACCGACCGCTCATCGCATCGGCGGCACGATCCATGTCCAGGTTGCGGAAGGCGTTCCACTCGGTGACGATAATCAGGGCGTCGGCGCCGGTGAGGGCGTCAAACTCGTCGCTGCAGTAGTGCAGTCGCGACGCCGCCGCTTCCGCGATCTGTTCCTGGAGGTCGGAGTTGAGGTTGTTGCCGAAGGGCCCCTCCCCCACAACGGCCGTCTTGAAGTTGTCCATCGCCTCGGGGTCGAAGGCACGCACCGTGGCCCCCTCGCGCAGCAGCTCCTGGACGATGTCGATCGCGGGACTCTCGCGGACGTCGTCGGTCTCCGCCTTGAACGCCAGGCCCAGGACGGCAACGGTCCTGCCGCTCACACTCCCGCCCATGAGACGCATCAGCTTCCCGGCGGTGATCACCTTCTGGTGATCGTTGGCCTCGATCACCGCTTTGATCACGCTCATATCCACCCCGTATTCGTCGCCGGTGGCGGCGACCGCCTTGGTGTCCTTGGGAAAGCAGCTCCCGCCGTAGCCGGGGCCGGGGTGCAGAAACTTGGGACTGATACGGCCGTCCATTCCCATGCTTTTGGCGATCTGGTGAATGTCGGCGCCGGCGGCCTCCGCGAGGTTCGCCATCTGGTTAATGAAGGTGATCTTGGTCGCCAGAAAGGCGTTGCTTGCGTACTTGATCAGCTCCGCGGTTTCCAGATTGCACCACACGAACGGCGTCTGAATCAGGTACAGGGCGCGATAGACATCTTCCATGTACTCCCGGGCCCGATCGTCCTCATAGCCGATCACGATCCGGTCGGGGTGGAAGAAGTCCTGAACGGCCTTGCCCTCCCGCAGAAACTCCGGGTTGCTGACCACGGAGAAATGCGTCCCCGGTGTCTTGCCGCTTGCCTCGGCGATGATGTTCTGCACGCGGCGGTTGGTGCCCACGGGGACCGTGCTCTTGGTCACGACGACCTTGTATCCGGTGAGGTTTGCCGCCACCTGCCGCGCCGCCGCTTCGATCTGCGAGAGATCGGCGTGGCCGTCGGCTTTGGGCGGAGTACCCACGGCAAAGAATACGATATCGGCGTCGGCGATGGCGGCGTCGCCGTCGGTGGTAAAGGAGAGCCTGCCGGACTCCAGGTCCCGCTGCAGGTACTCCTCCAGGCCGATCTCGTAGATCGTGGAACGACCGCCGTTGAGGGTGTCGACGATGTCCGTGCGAAGGTCGACGCCGGTGACGGTGTTGCCGAAGTCCGCGAGGCCGACGGAACTCACGAGTCCGACGTAGCCGGTTCCGAGTACGGTGATGTTCTTTGCCATGGTATGTCCTCCGTAGTGTGTGTGCCCTCAGTCGCTGAGGGGCGTCTGTTGTCGGTACCAGTCCACGTAGGCCCGCAACCCGTCCTCGAGTTCGGTGCGCGGATCGTATCCGAACGCCTCCCGGGCGCGGCTGATGTCCGCCCAGGTCTGGTTCACGTCACCGGGCTGCATCGGCTGACGATCGATCACGGCGGCTTTGCCCACCGCCGTTTCGAGTGCCGCGATCAGCTCACTGAGACTCACGGTACGCGATTCGCCGAGGTTGAAGACGCCGTAGGCACCGGGTTCCTGATCCCGGATCCAGGCGAGCGCCCCCACCACGCCGTCGACGGTGTCGGCGACGTACGTATAATCGCGGCGGGTCGAGCCGTCGCCGTAGACCGGGATCGGTCGCCCGTTGTCGATCAGCGAGGTGAACTTGGCGATCGCCAGATCCGGCCGCTGCCGCGGACCGTACACGGTGAAGAAACGCAGCGCCGCAATCCGCATGCCGTGGAGATGGCTGTAGGTGTGGCACAGGAGCTCGCCCGCCTTTTTCGTCGCGGCGTAGGGCGAGATCGGATGGTCCACCCACGCGTCCTCCCGGAACGGCACCTCGGATGTGTTGCCGTAGACCGACGAACTTGAGGCGAACAGCAGGTCACGAACGTCGCTGGCGACCATCGCCTCCAGCAGGTTCACGGTGCCGTCCACGTTGACTTCGGTGTACCCGTGGGGATCCTCTATGCTCGGTCGAACCCCGGCCTTGGCGGCCAGGTGGACCACGGCATCGATCGACCGGCTGGCCTCGGCGGCGGTTCCAAATACGGTGGCCACGGCGTGACGATCGCGAAGGTCGGCTTCGAAGAACCGAAATGCGGTCGACCCGTTCAGGGTTTCCAGGTTGCGATCCTTGATCCGCCGGTCGTAGTAGGAATCGAAGTTGTCGATGCCGTACACCACGTGGCCGTCGTTCACCAGCCGCTCGGACAGATTGGAGCCGATAAACCCGGCGGCTCCGGTAACCAGAATGTTCATATGCCGGGTCATGGTACCGTCCGGGGGACGGTGTTACAATCCCTTCCATGCCCATCACGATCGACCGTGCCGCCGCGGTTGTGACCCGCACCGGCGTGCTCACCGACCAGACGATTCAGATCAACGGGGGCCGGATCACAGCGATCCGGCCGGCGGATGCCGCCCCCCGCCCTGCCGACGGGACAACGGTCATCGACGGCCGCGACCGTGCAGTCCTCGCGGGCTGGAAGAACGCCCACACCCACGCCGCGATGACGCTCCTGCGGGGCTACGGCGACGACATGCTCCTGCAGCCCTGGCTGCAGGAGCGGATCTGGCCCCTCGAAGCGCGACTGCGGCCGGAGGACCTGTACTGGGGCACCCGGTTGGCGGCGATCGAGATGATCCGCAGCGGTACGGTCTTCGCCAACGACATGTACTTCAATCTGCCGGAGGTGTGGCGGGCGTTCGAGGATTCCGGCATGCGTGCGGCGGTAGGGCTGGCGATGTTCGACTTTCACGACGCGGAGCAGCGACGGGCGATCATGGAGGACGTGGACCGGCTTCTGGACCGCTACGCCGGCTCCGACGGGCGGGTGTTCGCCACCGTGGCACCCCACAGCATCTACACGTGCAGCGGAGAACTCCTTCAGTGGGCCGCCCGGCGCGCCGAAGAGGCCGGCGTCGTGTTTCACATTCACATGTCGGAGACGCGTCAGGAGGTCGAGGACTGCGAGACCGCCCACGGGATGCGCCCCTTTCACTGGCTCGATTCCCTGGGCGTGCTCGAGCGGGTCGGGGCGCGGTCCGTTGCGGCCCACGGGATCTGGCTCGACGATACCGAGCGGCGACTGGTGGCGGACGCGGGCATGACGGTAGTGCACAATCCGGCGAGCAACATGAAGCTCGCGTCCGGCGTTCTGGACTGGGCCGCCCTGCGCGATGCCGGCGTTCCGATGATGCTCGCCCCGGACGGGGTTGCGAGCAACAACAACCTGGACATGTACGACGAGATGAAGCTTGCCGCGCTCCTGCAGAAGGTTCACACCGGCGACCCGACGCGCCTGCCGGCGGCGGATGCCCTGGCCCTGGCGGCGGGGGAGCTGAGCGATGCCTTCGCCACCAACGGTGTCGGTGGACACCTCGCCGAAGGTGTGCCGGCGGATGTGCAGATCGTCAGCCTCGCCGCACCCCAGATGGTGCCGTTGCACCACCTGGACAGCAACCTGGTGTACGCCGCCAACGGGTCGGTCGTGGAGACCGTGATCGTCGACGGCGAGATCGTCATGCGCGACCGGCAGGTTGCCGACGAGGCGGAGGTGATCCGCCAGGCCCGCCGCTGTGCCCGCGAGCTGACGACGTCGGCGTAGCCACGGGCGCCGTGGACCGCCGCGCCCGGGGGTCGCAGCGCCGGGGGGCGGTTACTCCGGCGCGTTAAACGGCGCGAAGTAGGCCTCCCGACCGAGGAGCAGGCGCCGGGCGCGCCATTCCGGAACGGTAAAGGCGTAGGGCGATGTGGTGACAGTCACCGGGAACCGGCGCTGGTCGTCGGGAGGATAGAGACTGATCCCGACGGTGGACCCGTCGGTGCGTTCCACCGAGAGGGTGGCGAACGCCTCACCCTGCACGTCGCCGTCCACGAACTCCTGCGCCCGCAGGGGGTCGAGCTCCTGGAAGAGGTTCTGAAACAGGCCGGGAGAAATCTCCTCCGCGGCCCCGTCCTCCGCCGCCGCGTCCGTTGCATCAGGCGCCGGGGCGAGCTCCCAGACCGGGTCGCCGTCGTCGACGGCGTCATCGCTGCTGCCGCCGCGGACGCGCTGCACCGTACGCGTCTCCTGCGAGGGACTCTCGATGACGATCTGCACAACGGAATCCTCGGGAACCGAAGCCATGACGTGGTTGCGGATATCCGCGACATCCGACACAAACCGTCCGTCCAGGGAACGGGGCAACAGCACCACCTCGCGGCTGCGGTTGAGGCGACCGTAGACGGCGTCGCCGGCGGAGGCGGAGTCTCCCAGCTGGATCGCCAGCGGTTCGGTATCGCCGGCGAAGAACCGGATCTGTCGCTGCGTGTCGTCCTGCAGTCCGTAGTCCTTGTAGCTGCCGCGACCGCTGATAATGTCCAGTTCGCCGAGCGCGGCAACCTGATCGATCAGTGACTGGATCGAATCCTGATTTGCCGGGTACGCCTGCTCTCCCACGACCCACGCGTCGCCGTCCTTCCGGATCTCGACCGATCCGTCCGGCGATTCCATGACGATCCGGTCGATCCCGTCACCCAGCTCCGGGACGGGAATCGTGTTCCGGCGCGAGGTGGTGGTTTCCTGGATGACGAATACCGCCACCAGGACCACCACCAGTCCCAGGTAGACAAGCGTTTTTCTCGGTATCGATGCGATGTTCATGAGGCGTCCTCGGAAGTGTTGTCAAACATTGCCTGAATCCGGCGCGCGCGAGCACGGCGCCGGGACCATACGACCAGTCCCACGACAAGTACCAGGGCGGGTACCAGGATCGTGTTGCCCCAGCGGGCAACCACGCGCGATGCGGGGTTCGCCACCGACAGACGCGCCACACCGAGCCCCTTGCTCCGGAGTTCCGCGATTCCCGGTGCGCCGTTGAGATAGTCCACGGCGTTCATCAGGAACGTGCCGTTGGGGGTGCGATTCTGGGGATCGAGCATTTGCGGCGTCGTGAGTGCCGATGTGCTCACGACGATGACCTTGGCCGGTTCCACCGAGGTGGCGCGGTAGCGGTCCGCTGCGATCGAGGTCGCTCCCGCCGTGGTCGACGTTCCGGCGGAGGGCGCGACATCGGATTGTGCTGCGCCGGTTTCACCGTCCCGCGGTCGGCTCGGGAGACCGAGATCCACCGGCTGATCAAAGGCGCTGGTGAAATCACCCGTCAGCAGCACCGCCACGTTGCGGGGCGCGGTGTCGCTGTCCTGCGGCGCACCGGAGATCCACGGCCCGACCTCGGAGGGGCTCGCGACCGCCCAGCTCTTCTGTGAGGTACTCAGCAGCGGAACGTAGTCCGGAACCACGTCCGGAAGGGTGAATCCGTCGGCGGATGAGCCCTCCCCGGAGGCGCCGTCCGACGCGGTGGTATCCGACCCGGCGGCAGCGTCCGTATCGGCGTACGGCAGGATTTCGGTGGCGTTGAGAACGATAACATCCTCGAGCCCGGCGGTCACGACGTTGTCGCGGTTGAATCCGTCACTCTGGATGATCGGCGCCTGGTAGAGCTGCTGCCGCGCACCGCTCTGTTGTCGGGCGATGTAGCTTTCCTCGTCCAGTACAACCTGGTCTGTGAAACGCACGCCCCAGGTCTGCAGGAGGCGCGAAAGGCCCGTATCGTTGAAGTCCCACGTGGGCTGCGCCCCCGCCGCCATCTGCTGGCGGGTGGGTACGTTCTGCACGTGGCGGTCGACGAACATCATCACCGATCCCCCCCGCATGACGAACTGGTCGATGCGGTAGAGCGCCGCGTCACTGTACTGTTCCGTCGGCCCGTTGATCACGAGCGTGTCTATGTCGGCGGGAACGGAGTCGCTGTCCAGATTCACGTTGACCAGCTCGTAGGACTCACCCACCAGCTGGGCGAAGGGCGCCGCACCGCGCTGACCGTCGGCGGGGTCCTTTTCACCGGCGGTGGTGGAGTACGCGATCCGCGGATTGGCCGACACCAGCGACCGAAGGCCCTCGCGAACGGAGTCTTCGATATCGGCGGGGTCTCCCAGCGAATAGCCGCCAAAGAGCCCGGAATAGATCTGCAACGGGATGCGTTCAACGCGATCCCCGAGGGTCAGAACGATCTCGAGGAGCCCCTGATGCTGCGCCCCGTCCTGCGTCTGCCACCGCACCGGCTCCACGCCGTACTCCCGGGCGAACTGCCGGATCTCGGAGTCCGTGGCCGGTGTGTGAAACGCGAAATCGATGCGGCCGTAGTTGTCGGCGTTGACGCGCTCGTGAATCGCGGTCATCTGCGTCTGCAGTTCCTGAAAGCCCTGGATCTGCAGGTCCCCAAGCGTCGGCGACGCCAGAACGTCCATCGCGACCTGCTCCGATGTGCCGGAGAGCGCATCCACCTGCGTGATCGCTGAGCGCATCGCCGTGGTCAGGCGATACTCGAGACCGTCGGTCGAGGTGATCCGGTCCACCCGTTCCACCACGTTTCCGTACAGGACCACGGCACCGAGGTAGACGGCGCGGGAGGCGAACTGATCGGACTGGATCTCCTGGATCTCGACCTGCTGCAGGCCGTAGCGCTGGGCTTCCTGCTTCCCGGCGTCCGTGGTGGGGTCGATCACCTCGTAGCTGAAGTACCGGCCTTCCGCGTTGTCGTACTCCCGCAGCATATCCATGAGGTACTGGCGAACACCGTTGTACGGTGCCGGGACCTCGGCGTTGTAGAACACCTTGATCCGCAGGGGGTCTTCAACCCGCGCCAGCGTCTCGCGACTCACCTGCGACAGGCTGTAGGCGTTGTTGTGCGTCAGGTCCAGACGGAGGTAGGCGTTGGTCCCCACCAGGTTCACCAGGACCAGAATCAGCACTCCGAGGAAAACGTTCAGTCGTGAATAGAAGCGTGTTGTCTGCATTCAGGCGTTCCTTCCTCAGCGCAGTTGGTCGAGGCGCTGCCGCGCGAACATGAGGAACGCGACGGTCAGCGTCACCAGGTAGATCACCGACCGTGTATCGACCAGACCGCGGGAAAAGTTGGAGAAGTGGTATCCCACGCTCAGATACTCCACGACCGGCACGATCGCCGCCGGGAGCAGCACCAGAAAACTGTTCAGCAGCGACAGCCCCAGGGCGATGACCAGCCCGAGGATGAGCGCCACAGTCTCGTTGCGGGCGACGCTGGACGCGAACACCCCCACGGCACCGTAGGCGGCCGCCAGAAGCGCGGCGCCCAGATATCCGCCGATAACCGGTCCCGGGTCCAGCCGTCCGAATCCCGCCACGGTGACGGCGAAGATCACCGTCGGCAGCAGGAGAAACAGGCCGGTGACCCACACCGCCAGAAACTTGGCGATCACCACGTCGGTGTTGCGGACCGGAAGCGTGCTCAGCACCTCCCACGTGCCGCGACGGCGCTCCTCCGCCACCAGACGCATCGCCAGCGCCGGCATCAGCAGCGCCAGCAGAACCGGGAGCGACCCGAAAAACTGCCGCATCTCGGCGCGGTCAAACAGGAAGAACACCGAAAAGAACAGCGTGGCGGTGACCGCCAGAAAGACGATGCCCACCACGTAGGCAACCGGTGTCTGAAAAAACGAAGAGAGCTCGCGACGGAACAGGGCCGCCGTCGCCCGTGTGCGCGTCGCGGTGGTGGCCTGCGGATCAGTCGGCATCCGCGTCTCCTTTCTCTGCAGTGATCGTGAGTTCCCGGAAAATGTCCTCCATGGAGGTTCGCTCCCGCGACATCTCGTAGATCGTGAACGCCCCGGAGGCGGCGCGACGGAAGATCTCCGGCCGAAGGTCCGTGTCGGTCTCGCCGGACACAACAAACGAAGCAAGCCCGTCGCCGGCGGTTCCCGTGTCCACACTACGCACGCCGGACAGGTCGCGCAGGGCCGAGACAACCGCCGACGGTTCCGCGTCACCGGTGGTGAGATGGATGCGCTGCACGGTGGGGGCGAAGGAGTCGATCGATCCGTCGTAGCGGATCGTCCCGCGGTGAATCACGATCACGCGGGAACAGAGCGCCTCAACCTCCTGCATGATATGGGTGGACAGAATGACCGTCTTGGTTTCGGCGATCCGCCGGATGAGGCTGCGCACCTCTATGATCTGATTGGGGTCCAGGCCGCTGGTGGGCTCGTCGAGTACCAGCAGTTCCGGGTCGTGGAGCAAGGTGTGCGCCAGCCCAACGCGCTGTCGGTAGCCCTTGGAGAGCTCCCGAATCGGCTTGTGGGCGTGGGATCCCAGGCCGACCTCCCGAATCACCTCCGGGACACGAACGTCGGGATCGAGTCCGTGAAGCCGCGCCTCGTAGGCCAGGTAGTCCCACGCAAGCATGTCGCCGTAGACCGGCGCGGATTCCGGCAGGTAGCCGATCCGCCGTTTGAGTTCCACGGCGTCCGGCGTGAACCGCTCACCGGCGATCTCCACCGTTCCCGCTGTGGGCGACAGGTACCCGGTCATGATCCGCATGGTCGTCGTCTTGCCGGCGCCGTTCGGCCCAAGCAGTCCGACGATACCTCCGCGGGGGATCGAAAACGACACCCGGTCGAGCGCTTTCAGATCACCGTAGTCTTTTTCCACTGAATCGAAGTGAACCATCGATGCCTCGCGATCTGTTGTTTGCTGTAGGGGTATCCTGCGGGCATTACGTGGACCTTGCAAGAGGATTACAGATTTGTAATGGAATCATCGAAAACTCACCGTTGCCACACGGAAATCTCACGCCCCGCGGTTTGGATGGTCTCCAGTTCGAATTCTTGACAAGGAGTATCCGCAATGTACAAACCCCGTACGCTTGTTACAGCAGTGTTGATCCTGGCGGCGCTGGCACCGCTTGCCGTGTCGGCCTCGGGCCAGGCCGAGACCACCACCGACGGCCCCACCGAGATCCAGTTCTGGCACGCCTTCAGCGACGCGCCGCGTTCCGGATGGATCGAGGACCGCGCCGCCGAATGGAATGCCGCCAACCCCGACTTTCGCGTGGTCGTCGAACGCAAGGGTTCGTACCGCGAGACGCTGCAGGCGGCAGTCCTGGCCGCGCGCCAGGGCGACGCGCCGCATCTGGTGCAGCTCTTCGAGGTCGGCAGCCAGCTGGCGGTCGACTCCGGTATTTTCAAGCCCGTCGGAGAGGTTGGAGGCATTCCCGCCGACGACTACATCGAGCCGGTGCTCAACTACTACACGATCGACGACCAGATCTACTCGATCCCGTTCAACAGTTCGTCCCCGATTCTGTACTACAACAGGGACAAGATGGCGCAGGCGGGACTCGACCCCGACAGCCCGCCGGAGACGTTCAGCGAGGTGATCGCGATGCTGGAGCAGGCGCGCGACGCCGGCGTGGATGGCGCCCGGATCGGGTTCAATCTGCACTCGTGGTTCTTTGAGCAATGGATGGCCGAACAGAACGCACCGCTGGTGAACAACAGCAACGGTCGCGCCGCCCGCGCCACCGAGGTCAACCTGACCAGCGACGCCGCCTACACGATCGTCAACTGGATCGACGAACTGAACCGGCGCGGACTCTACACCTACACCGGCCGACTGGAGGACTGGAGCGGCAGCGACGCGATCTTCCAGCAGGGCGAGGCGATGTTTCACATCACGTCTACCGCGGATCTCGGCAACATCTCCAGTGCGGTTGAGGGCTCCTTCGAGCTCGGCACCGGGTTGCTTCCGATCCCCGACGGCGTGGAGCGCAACGGCGTGGTGATCGGCGGCGCCAGCGTGTGGCTCCTCGACGGTCACCCGACGCGGGAACTCGAGGCCGCCCGGGACTTCGTGCTCTTCATGACCAACACCGAAAACATGGTGAGCTGGCACAAACTCACCGGCTACTATCCGGTGCGCAACTCCTCGGTGGACGCGCTGGAGGCTGAGGGATGGTTCGACGAGGACCCGAACGCCTACACCGCCTTTGACCAGCTCCTGAACACGGTCCCCAATCCCGCCTCCGCCGGTGCCCTCATGGGGAGTTTCCTCGACACGCGCACGATCATCGAGGAGGCGATCCAGAAGGTGCTGCAGGGCACGGACGTCCAGGCGGCGATGGAAGAGGCCAAGGTACTCGCCGACGACCGGCTCCGGGAGTACAACGCCAACCTCTGACCCGACGACCCGATCCATTTCGAATACGCACCCCTCCGCTCCGGCGGAGGGGTGTTTCTGCAGGGAGACAGCCAATGACGTACCGACCCATTTTTCGCCACCCGATTGCAGCTGCAGTACTCCTGGTGCCGACCCTCGCCGTGTTGACGGCGTTTCTGTACTTCCCCGCAATCCAGTCGGTGGTGCTGAGCACGTATCGCAGCAACCTCCTGCTGGGTACGCGGGCCTTCGTGGGGCTGGAGAACTTTCGGGCGATCTTCTTCGGACCCCAGGCGCCGGCGTTCTGGCAGGCGAGCATCCAGACGATTCTGTTTGCGCTGCTTGTCACGGGCCCCGGCGTTGCCGTGAGCATGGTGCTCGCGACGCTCGCTGCACGCCCGATCACGGGCGGACGCTTCTACCGCATCATGCTCATCTGGCCCTTCGCGCTCTCCCCGGCGATCGCCGGGACGATCTTTCTGTTCATGTTCAACCCGGAGGTCGGCGTGGTGAACCAGGTGCTGTCGGCCCTGTTCGGCATCAAACCGCGGTGGCTCGACGATCCGGCACTGGCGTTCGTTGTCGCCGTCTCCGCGGCGATCTGGAAGAACCTCGGCTACAACATCGTGTTCTACCTGGCTGCGCTGCAGAACGTTCCGCCAAGCCTCTCTGAGGCGGCCGAGATCGACGGCGCCGGCGGGATCGCGCGGTTTTTCCGCATTACCGTCCCCATGCTGAGTCCTACGACGTTCTTTCTGGTCTTCACCAACCTGGCGTACAGCTTTTTCAACGTCTTCGGGCTCATCGACATTCTCACCGCCGGCGGGCCCGTCGGCGGCGGCATCGCCAACCGGACCGGCGTGACCACAACCCTCATCGTGAAGGTGTTCCGCGACGGTTTTGGCGGGAGCAGCAACATGGGACTGGCGGCGGCGCAGGGAGTCGTCCTGATGACGATCGCAGTACTCGTCACCGTCGGTCAGTTTCGCCTCGGCGGGCGATCCGTGCACTACGAGGGGGCGTAGCATGCGACACCGGAAAGATCCTGTGTGGGTACACGTCGTACTGTCGCTGGCGGTCGTGGTGATCGCCGCCCCGGTGCTCTTCGCGCTCATCAAGGCCACGCAAAGCCGCGCCGACGTGCTCTCGCCGAGCCTTGTGCCGGGGACGGCGTTCCTGGAGAACCTCCGCATCGTCTGGCGGGACCAGCACCTTGGACGCTACATCGCCAACTCGCTGTGGATCGCCACCATGGTGACCGTCGGAAAAACGATCCTCTCGATTCTGGCGGCGATGGTGCTCGTGTACTTTCGGATACGCTTTAAGGGCATGCTCTTCGCGTTCGTCCTGTTCACGCTGCTGATGCCCACGGAGGTGCTGATCGTGGGGCTGTTCGACATGGTCTCGCTGAGTCCGCCGGATTCGGTCGGCGAGTTTCTGTCGTGGTTGCTCAATCCGCGGCGCGTCTTCCTCGAGCCGATTCCCTTCGGGTTCGGGTGGACCAACACCTACCGCTCCGTGGTGGTTCCGTTCACGGCGAGCGCCACCGGCGTGTTCCTGTTCCGCCAGCACTTCCTCTCGATTCCCCGAGACCTGGGCGACGCCGCGCGGATCGATGGGGCCGGCCCGGGCAACTTTCTGTTCCGCGTCCTGGTTCCGATGAGCGCCAACACGATCGGCGCACTGGCGGTGATCCAGTTTGTGTATGTGTGGGACCAGTACCTGTGGCCGCGCGTCATCATCCGCGACGACGCGCGACAGGTGGTACAGGTCGGTCTCAACCTGATCATCGGGGTGGGGGAAGGTGTGTACTGGGGACAGGTGATGGCCGGCGCCCTGGTGTCGATCGTCCCGCCGCTGGTGGTGTTCATCGCACTGCAGGAGCAGTTCATGCGAGGATTCGCGCTCACCTCCGACAAGTAGGCCGCGACGGGACCGCGGGCCCGGAGGCGGGATCGGTGGCGGGGCCCGAAGGCGGGCCCGTAGCCACAACAGACCCGCCCGGTCCGCTACTTGTTGAAGTCTTCCAGATACGCCTGCTGCGCCGAGGTGAGCGCGTCGTGGCTCACATCGAGCGCAGCGAGCTTCAACCGCGCCACGGCGCGATCGATCTCCGCGGGGACCGGAATGACCGCGGCAGGAAGCGGGGCCGACGTCCCGGAGGCGCCTTCCCCGGTCGCGGTCCCCGCGCCGGCGGCGCTTCCCCCGGCGGCGCGAACCACGTACTCCGCACTCAGTGCCTGGACGGCAAAACTGGTGTCCATGATTTCCGCCGGGTGTCCGTCGGCGGCGGAGATGTTCACGATCTTGCCGTCGGCGATCACGTTGATCCAGCGGCCGTCTGCCTGCCGGTAGCCCTGCAGGTTTTCCCGGACCTCCACCGTCTCGGCGGATTCCGCCTGCAGCGCGTCCAGGGCGATCTCATCGTAGAAGTGGCCGGCATTGGCCAGAATCGCCCCGTCTTTCATGACGGCAAAGTGGGCCGGGGTAATGACGTCCTTCACGCCGGTGGTGGTCACGAAAAAGTCGCCCTCGCCGGCGGCGGCGGCCATCGGCATTACACGGTATCCGTCCATCACCGCCTCCAGCGCCTTCACCTCGTCGACCTCACACACGATCACCTGGGCGCCCATGCCCGCGGCACGCTCGGCGATGCCGCGGCCGCACCAGCCGTAGCCGGCCACAACAACCGTCTTTCCGGTAACCACGAGGTTGGTGGTGCGCATGATCGCGTCCATCGTACTCTGGCCGGTGCCGTAGCGGTTGTCGAACATGTGCTTCATGAGGGCGTTGTTCACCGCGATCACCGGGAAATTCAGCTTTCCGGCTGCGGCGCGCGCCTGGTTCCGGAGGACACCGGCGGTCGTTTCCTCGCAGGCACCCATCACCTCACCGGCGTAGGCAGAGGCGCCCTCGTGCAGGTGGTGTACCAGGTCCCCGCCGTCGTCGATGACCACGTGGGGCGCCACCTGCAGCGCCGTGAGCTGGTGCTCCTCGAACTCCTTCCGGGTGGCGCCGCGCCACGCGTACACGTGCAGACCGCGGTCGGCGAGGGCCGCAACCACATCGTCCTTGGTGGAAAGCGGGTTGCTGCCGGTCACCGAAACCTGGGCGCCTCCCGCTGCCAGCACCAGCGCCAGGTAGGCGGTCTTCGCCTCCAGGTGCACGCTCACCGCCGCCCGGAGCCCCTCGAAGGGCCGTTCCCGGGAGAACCGCTCCTCGAGGCCGCGGAGAATCGCCATGTTCCTCCGGACCCACTCGATCTTGCGGTTGCCCTCCGCCGCCAGCGACGGGTCCCGGACGATGTTCGCCGGCATCGATACGACGCCGGGGCGGGTGTCCGTGCCGCCGCCGCTGCCTGCGCCTCCGGCGGCCATCACATCGCCTCCACGACCGCTTTGACCAGCCCCACGAACCTGTCGCGAACCATGCGACCGGTCTCGATCACCTCGTCGTGGTTCAGAGGCTGGTCGAGAATGCCCGCGGCCATGTTGCTGATCGCGCTGATGCCGAGCACCTTCATGCCGGCATGGGCCGCCGTAATCACCTCGGGCACCGTGGACATGCCCACGGCGTCGGCGCCCAGCGTGCGCAGCATGCGGATCTCCGCCGGCGTCTCGAAGCTCGGACCGGGCATGTGGGCGTAGACCCCCTCACGGACGTCCACACCGGCGTCGGCGGCGACCTGCTTCGCCAGCGTCCTGAGCTCCGGCGTATAGGCGACGCTCATGTCGTTGAACCGCGGGCCGAGTTCCTCGATGTTGTGTCCGCGCAGGGGACTGTCGGTAAAGAACTTGATGTGGTCGGTGATCAGCATGAGATCCCCGGGGACAAAGCCGGTGTTCACCCCGCCGGCGGCGTTGGTCACGACCAGGGATTCGACCCCCAGAAGTTTCATCACGCGAACGGGGAAGACCACCTCGTCCATCGTGTAGCCCTCGTAGTAGTGAAACCGCCCCTGCATGATCACCACCTGCTTGCCGCCGAGTTCACCGAACACCAGACGGCCGGCGTGGCCCTCCACAGTGCTCACCGGGAACCCCGGAATGTCGGCGTAGTCGATCGCATCGGCCCCCGGGATCTGGTCTCCCAGCACGCCGAGGCCACTGCCGAGAATGAGCCCCACCGACGGTTTCACCGAGGTACGCTCCTGAATGTGTGCTACGGCCTTCCTGACCGCGTCCATGCGTGTGTCCATCACTGCCCTCCAGTTGATCGGGTCGTTGTCGGATACGTTCCGACAAAAAAAGACCGGGCGGCGCGAGGCCGTCCGGTCGATCTGTTTCGCGGTGCGGTGCCGCGGGAGGCGGCACCTGCCCCCGGCGTCAGTCCAGGAGGTCCTGGATGTCGGCGCGGGTCTGGGCGATCTGAATCTCGCCGCTGAGAACGGCCTCACGGGCGGCGTCCACCGCGTCCTTGACTTCCTGCGGGATCACATCGTCAAAGCTGTGATACGGCGCAATACCGGTGGCATCCTCGGCGAGACCGTAGGTGTGCGTGCCACCCTCAAAGGTACCGTTGGCAACGCTCTCGAGAACGACGTACACCGACTCGGGGATCTTCTTCACCGCACTGGTGATGACCGTGTCGGGGGCCACGTTGTTCTGGTCGACGTCGACGCCGATGGCGAGCACGCCATTCTCACGGGCAGCCTGAATCGCACCGAGACCGGTGAGACCGGCGGCGTGGAAGATGATGTCCGCGCCCTGCTCGATCATGGCAACGGCAGCCTCGCGACCGCGGGCCTGGTCGGTGAAGTCACCGGCGGTGACCGACAGGACCTGCACGTCGGGGTTGGCGTACTTCACGCCCTGGATGAAGCCGACCTCGTAGCGCTCGACCGGCGGAATGAACATACCAAGCACGACACCGACGATCGGATCGGCGTTGAGTTTGGGGCTGGCGTCGGAGTACTGCGCCGTCATGTGACCGGCGAGAACACCGGCGAGGAAACCGCTCTGCTCTTCGCGGTACAGAATACCCTGGAAGTTCGGGATCTCCGGGTCACCGCCGATGTCGATACCACCAAAGAAGGTATCGGGGTTCATCTGCGCGGCTTCCTTGACCGCCTGCTCCATGAGAAATCCGACGGCAAACACGATGTCAGCGCCGTCCTCGGCGAGACCGGTCAGGTTCGGAATATAGTCGGTCTGCTGGTTGGACTCCACAACGCGGGCCTCGAAACCGAGGTCCTCGCCCATCTGCAGGCCCTGGTACGCGCCGTCGTTGAAGCTCTTGTCACCAAGACCACCGACGTCGGTCGCCATCGCCGCAACCATCTGGTCGCCACCCTGTTCCATGGCACCGGATTCCTCGCCCTGGCCACCGGCGAACACGAGCGCCGACGCAACCACGAGCAGCAGAAGAATACTCAAAGTCTGTTTCATTACATCCCTCCTTTTGGGATTTGGTTTTGAACCGGAGCGAATTATACACGTCCGGAATGCTTCACACAATTATCGCGGAGTCGGTCCGCGACCGTCAGTCCTCGCTCCGCTCGATCATGAAGTCGACACCGTCGGCCTTCGGCGGACGACTGCGCCGTACCAGCCCGGCCACCGCAACGACCGTGAGGACGTACGGCAGGATGATAAAAAACTCCTCGGGAACGCGGGCGATCTCGAATACCTGGAACCGCACCTGCAGGGCGTCGGCGAGACCGAAAAAGAGCGCAGCAATGAACGCTCCGATCGGATGCCAGCCGCCGGAAATCATCGCCGCCATGGCGATAAATCCGCGCCCACCGGTCATGCCCTCGGTAAAGCTGACGTTGCTCTCGATGGAGAGATAGGCGCCGGCCATACCACCGACGAGGCCGCTCACCAGCACGCCGAAATAGCGCATCTTGTACACGGACACGCCGATCGTCTCCAGCGCCAGCGGATGCTCACCGGAAGCGCGGACGTGCAGCCCCAGCTTCGTTTTGCTGAGGAACCATGTGAACACGCCGATGAGAATAAAACTGAAGTACACGATCGGCGTCTGGTTGAAGAACATCGGCCCGAGCACCGGAATCGATGACAGAACCGGGATCGCCCAGCGGTAGTCGCCGAGCCCCACCGGTACCGGGTTGGTCGTTCCCGGATGCCCCACGATCATGATCATGAGGTACGAGGTGATACCCAGGGCCAGGACGTTGAGCACCGCCCCGCTCACCACGTGGTCCAGGTGCAAGCTCACCGTGGCGAAGGCGTGGATGAGGCTGAACAGTCCGCCGAAGAAGATCGCCGCGAGCAATCCGATCCAGGGGTTTCCGGTTGCGCCGGCGACGATCGCGGCGACGAAGGCACCCACGGTCATGATCCCTTCCATGGCGATGTTGACCACGCCGGACCGCTCACAGACGACCGCACCAATCGCCGCCAGGGCGATTGGCGTGGCGTTGCGGATCATCGCGGACAGCAGGTTCACTATGAAGTCGTAATCAACCATGTCAGGCTCCCTCTTTCACGGCGTTGGCGGCGTCAGCTTCCCGATGGCGCTGCCGTTTCCGGCGCCAGTTTCCGATGGCTGTGTAGATGTACCGAGCCACGACCAGGAACAGGATCGTCCCCTTCACGATTTCCACGATGGCGCTCGGCGTCTGGGTCGTGCGCGCCATGAACTGACCGCCGGCGTCCAGGACGCCCCACAGGAGGCCGGTAAAGACGACACCGATCGGATTCCCGCCGGCGAGCAGTGCCACCGAGATCCCGTTCCAGCCGTAGCCCGCCTGGAGGTTTTCAAAAAGACGGTGATCCAGTCCGTTTACCTGGTTGAAGCCGGCGAGGCCCGCCAGGAACCCCGCGATCAGCAGCGCCCGGAAGATGTTTTTGCCGACCGAGATACCCTGCGCCCGGGCGGCGTCCTTGTTCTCGCCGACCGCGCGGATCTCGAATCCCCAGCTCGTGTAATAGAGGATGTAGTGGATCAGCAGGGCCACGACGATCGCGATCAGGATACCGGTATGGACACGGTAGTTGGCCTGCGGCAAAAACTGCTGAAAGCGCGGCAGAAAGTTGTTCGGCAGGATCTCCCACGTCACGTAGGGGTGCGTGCTCGTTGCGGGATCGCCACCGTTGGCGCGAATGAACACCGGCGACAGGTAGCGCGCGGTGTGCGCAAGCATCATCGTTGTGATGACCTCGTGGGCACCGGTACGCACCTTCAGCAGCGCCGGGATGATCGTCCACATGGCGCCGAAGAGTCCGGCGAAGATAAAGATCAGCGGAAGGCTGATAATCCCTGGAAGCGTGAAGTGGATACTGAGCCACGCCGCCGCCATGGCACCCATGTAGTACTGTCCCTCGGCACCGATGTTGAACAGCCCCGCCTTGAAGGCGAACGCCACCGACAATGCGGTGAAAATGAGGGGTGCGGCGTTCAGAATCGATATGTGCCAGTTGCGCACCAGTCCACCGAAAAAGAGCGCGCCGTACGCCTCGATCGGGTTGTAGCCCGTCGCCAGCATCAGAATACCGCCGAGGACGATCGCGGTGACGACGCCCATGACCGGGACCGCCATCTTGCGGGCGCTGGACCGGAGCAACTCGCGGAGCGCCTCCCCGCCGTTGAGCAGTCGGTAGCGCCACAGGTACACCGCCAGTGCGGCGACGATCAGCCAGATACCCCAGAAATAGTACGTTTCGCCGCGGCTCATCGAGGCGCCCAGCCAGATCACCAGTCCGGCGGCTCCCAGGACGGCCGAAGCGATCGTCAGGATCGACGGGAGGCGCCCGGGTTCCGTGTGTTCGTGTGTCGAGCTCATGCGCTTTGCTCCTTCTTGCCACCGGTCATGTAGAACCCGACCTCGCGTTCATCGGTTTCGCTGGCGACGAACTCCTTCACAATCGCGCCCTCGTAGAGCACCAGGATCCGGTCGGCGAGACCGAAGATCTCCTCGAGTTCCAGCGAGATCAACAGAACTCCGACGTCCTGGTCGCGCATCGCCAGGATCTGGGAATGGATGTACTCGATCGCCCCGACGTCAAGGCCGCGGGTGGGCTGGCTCACCAGGAGAAAGGACGGATTTCGGGTGAACTCGCGCGCCAGGATCACCTTCTGCTGATTTCCACCGGAAAGATGACTCGCAGGTGCCAGCGGACCGGGGGTTCGGATATCGAAGTCTTTAATGAGGCGCGTGGCCTGCTCCTCCATGGCGGAGTAGTTCAAGCGCATGCCGCCGCCGGAGGCGTTGGGGGCGCGGTCGTGGTATCCCATGGCAATATTCTCGGCCACGGTAAATGGCAGGACCAGGCCGTAGCGGTGACGGTCGGCGGGGACGTAGCTGATACGTCGGTGAATCCGCTCCTTGGTCGTGAGGTCCTTGATGTCCTCACCGAGGTGCTTCAGGGAGCCGCCGGCGACCGACCGAAGTCCCATGATCGCCTCCGCCAGCTCGCTCTGTCCGTTTCCGTCGACGCCGGCGATACCGACAACCTCGCCGGGGCGAACGTCGAGTGACAGACCGTCCACGACGGCGACCTCACGGTCGTCCAGCACGCGGAGATCGTCGATCTCAAAGACCGGTTCCTGCTTGGCCTGGTGGTCGCTCTTTTCGACCGTGAGAACTACGGCGCGACCGACCATCAGGTTGGCGAGGTCCTCCTTGGACACATCGGCGGTGCGCCGTTCGCCCTCGATCCGCCCGCGACGCAGAATGTACACCCGGTCGGAGATCGCCTTCACCTCTTCCAGCTTGTGGGTGATGATGATGATCGATACGCCGTTGTCGCGCAGTCCGCGGACAACCGCAAAGAACTCCTCGACTTCCTGCGGCGTCAGTACCGCCGTGGGTTCGTCCAGGATCAGGATCTTGGCCTGGCGATACAGCGCCTTGAGAATCTCAACGCGCTGCTGCAGGCCCACCGAGAGGTTCATGATCTTGGCATCGGGATCGATTCTGAGACCGTGACGTTCGCTCAGCTCTTTCACCTGCTGGCGCGCCGTCCGGTAGTCGATCTGGGGGCCCCGTCCGGGCTCCGATCCCAGGATAATGTTCTCGGTCACAGTGAGTGTATCCACCAGCATGAAGTGCTGGTGCACCATTCCCAGGCCCCGGTCGATCGCGTCGCGGGGCGACGAAAACTCGACCTCTTCTCCGTCAAGGACGATGGTGCCGGATGTGGGTTTATACAGGCCGTAGAGCACATTCATGAGCGTGCTCTTCCCGGCTCCATTCTCACCGAGCAGGCAAAGGATTTCGCCCTGGTTCAGGGTGAGATTGATGTCGTCATTCGCCAGTACTTTGGGAAACTGTTTGACGATGTGCCGGGTCTCGAGTATCGGTTGGGCCATAGCACCTCCTCAGGGACGACCATACTAACCCGAGGCAGGCACTTTTGTGCAGTGTTTTTTTGGCCCGGTGCCTACTCCACAACGATGAACGAGCCGTACATTCCCGCCTGCCGGTGTCCCGGGACACTGCAGTAGAACTCGAACTCGCCCGCCTGGTCGGCGACGAACTCGATCGTCTGGGACTGTCCGCGAGTGATCACGTCGGTGGCGGCGTCAAACTCGTCGAGCACCCAGTCGTGGCGGCCGCCGGTGTTCACGAAGGTGAGGCGGATCGTGTCACCGCGGTTCACCCGGATTTCCGACGGAACGAAGGACAGGCGGTCGTTCTCAACCGTGATCTCCTTGACCTGACCGCTCTGGCCGGTCACATCGATGACGTCCTGCGCCACGGCGGGCGCGACCGCGGCGCCCGCCAGGAGCACCGCAAATATGACCAACACACTCATCTTCTTCATGCGCTGGAACATACCGCGGCGCGATCAAAACGTCAAAACGCGGAGACTGAAAGGTCTGAGAACCCGAAGGAGTACGTGTCCTGGAGTGTCCCGTCGCCGTCGTACACCGCCAGCGAGAGCGTGAGCGACCCGGTGCCGACGTTCTCTTCGAGGTAGTTTTCCAGCGCCGCCTCATCCGCGAGCAGGTCCTCGGTCAGGTCGAGCGTCAGCTGCCCGTCGTAGGAGACCGTGGCGATCAGATTCCCCATGAGCGGGGTCCCGTTCACCGTGGTCGCCACCGTCATCGCCGCGCTGGCCCGTGCCGACACGGCGTAGGCAACCTCCACCCACCTCGGGGAGGTGCCGTCGCTGTTCCATCCCATGCGCGCGTCCACCGCCGCCGTCATCGCCGCCACCAGGTGCGCTTCCAGCGTGTCGGAAGGGCTGTCGATAACCATGAAAAGAGACCCGCCGGGCGCCGCCGCGACATTCTCGACCGGGTCAGCCGCCACCGACCGGGTCGTCCATGCGTTGATTCCGGCACTGGCGCGGCCGGTCACGGTCGTAGGCATATCGTTGGCATCCCAGGCCAGGGAGAGGCTCCCGTCGGCGGAGGCGGCATCGACAAACAGATCACCGATCGCTTCGTCCACCAGCTGACCCGACGCCGAGAGCGTCGTCGGTGGTTCGGTCAGCTCGAACAGGTTCTCCGGTTCCAGCGTAAGCGTTGATGCCGCCGATGGTTCCCAACCCTCACCGGCCACTTCAAGGTAGTCAAACAGCATTCCCGCTCCGGTGGAGAACAGTTCCAGGGCCTCCGTTTTCGACGACACCAGCGTGTAGTCGGTCGACGGGAGTGTTCCAAAGTCTTCAACCGACGCCGGTGCCGCCGGAAGCGTCACCTAGTCCACCGGATCGACCTCCAGGCCGGGGTCCGACGCCACGGGAGTCGCATTGTCACAGGCGAACACCAGGATCGATACCAATACGACGGTCACCCCGCCGATACTGCTCCACACGTGTTTCATGGAAAGACCTCCTGTGGAAGGGGGCAGGCCCTCTTTCAGTTTTGAAACTATGAAATTCAGTATATCCCACCAGCGGTGGACCTTGTATCGAAACCCCGGAATTTGTCGGCCAATCAACCGAATTCCGGGGCACCTTGTACCAAACCGGGCCCGCCCGTACTATCGGCCCATGACGCGTCTGGTGTTTGACCTGATTGCAGCGCAGCCCGAAGGGAGCTCACCAGTGAGTGGCGGGGGAGAGTACGCGCGGCGCGTATTTGCTGCACTCGCCGAGCGGACCCGGGGCGGCGGGAGTGAGGGAGTTGCCGGCACGGTTTCGGTGGAGGCGGTTGCCCGTTCCGATCGCCCGCTCGACCCGTCGGTCGAGGACGTCGCCGCCGTCGCCGGCATCACGATCCACCGGGTGGCGTCGGCCGGAGACGTCGGCGGACTCCTGGTGAGTCGTGGGGCGACGCGGTTCTTCAGCGCGCTTCCCCTGCGCTACGCCCGCGAAGGCGGCGGAAGTGGCGGTGGCGGTGGCGGTGGCGGATTCATCCCGCCGACGTGCGAGTTCGTCTATACGATCCACGGACTCCGGCCTCTCGAGCTTCCCGGGGATACCGACCAGCTGCGGTATGCAACCCGCGGCGCGGACGTCCTTCGGCACCTGATTCCCCGTCTGACGCCGCGGGCGTACCACCGCCGACGCAGCGAGCAGTTTCGTGCACTTTTTTCGCTCGCAGAACGACAACGCGTGATCACGGTGAGCCGACACACGCGGGGGGCCCTCTTGGCTGCGTTTCCGGAGTTGTCCGAGCACCCGGTGGAGATGCTGTACTCACCGGCATCGCCACGGCTCCCGGATGTCGCGTCTGTGGAACCGTCGACTCCCGAGGGGCTCAGCAGCGGGGGCTACTACCTGGTCATCACGGCGAACCGATGGGGAAAGAACGGGGCCCGTGCCGTGGATGCCCTGCGCGCGCTCTATCGCACCGGTCTGGTGGAGGTTCCGACGGTGCTGGTGGGTGCCGATACCCACGGCAAAACGGTGCCGTACATCCGCAGACTCCGGCGGTCGCCGGAGGCGGCACATTTCAGACTGTCCGGATACCTTTCGCGACCGAAGCTGGAAGCCCTGTACCGCCACGCCCGGGCGCTGGTGTTCCCGACCCTCAACGAGGGGTTCGGATACCCCCCGCTGGAGTGCATGGCCTGCGGCACGCCGGTGATCACTTCCGGTATCAACTCGATCCCGGAGCTCGTGGGCGACGCGGCGTTGCTGTGCAATCCGTGGTCGGTGTCGGAGATCGCATCCCGAATCCTGCAGATCGAACGGGAACCTGACACGGTCGCTCGCCTGCGTCGCGCGGGGCCCGTGCGCGCCGGAGAGGTCGCCGTCGAGCAGAAGCGCATGCTCGACCGGCTGGTTGAGATTCTGCTCGCGGAGTCCGCTCCAGGAACGCGCTGAGTCAGCGACCGTCGAAGGTGCGCGACGTGTGACGGTCGCCGCCGGTAGCCGGCTGAGCCGCCGGTCAGGACGCCGAGGCCATCAGTTCGCGGAAGTACCCCACGGTTCGCGACAACCCCTCGTCCAGCATGACCGAGGGTTCCCACCCCAACTCCTGCTGCGCCAGCGAGTTGTCCGGCTTGCGCTGCAGCGGGTCGTCCGCCGGCAGCGGCTTGAACACCAGTTGGCTGGAACTCCCGGTGAGTTCAATCACCTTCTCCGCGAGTTCGCGAATCGTAAACTCCCCGGGGTTGCCGATGTTCACCGGACCGGTGAACCCCTCCCGCGAGTTCATCATCCGCACCATGCCGTCGATCAGATCGTCGACGTAGCAGAAACTCCGCGTCTGACTCCCGTCGCCGTAGATCGTGATGTCCTCTCCCGCCAGCGCCTGCATGATGAAGTTGCTCACCACACGGCCGTCGGAGGGGTGCATGCGCGGACCGTAGGTGTTGAAGATCCGGATCACTTTGATCCCCAGCTCGTGCTGCCGCCAGTAGTCGAAAAAGAGCGTCTCCGCGCAGCGCTTGCCCTCGTCGTAGCACGCCCGGGGGCCGATCGGGTTTACGTTGCCGCGGTAGTCCTCCGTCTGCGGGTGCACCGTGGGATCGCCGTACACCTCGCTGGTCGAGGCCTGCAGGATCGGGATGTGCAGGCGCTTGGCCAGCCCCAGCATGTTCACCGCCCCCACCACACTCGTCTTGGTCGTCTGCACCGGGTCGAACTGGTAGTGCACCGGGCTCGCGGGACACGCGAGGTTGTAGATCGCGTCGACC
>MDTD01051576.1_pt1 | contig 41678 bp, 27 predicted proteins | sample 811221 | NCBI WGS metagenome assembly MDTD01 (sample SAMN05326646, study PRJNA326480) | marine metagenome | isolation source: seawater | place: Pacific Ocean: South West | collected 2011
CCGGGCAAGAAGGCGTCTGGGTTTGCTTCTGCGAGTTTGCGTCGAATTTCCACGGCCTGTTGTGCGTTTTCCAATGCCTCCTGTGGTCTGCCCAGTTCGCTGTTGAAGGTTGCCAGATTGTTGAGCGATCCTGCGAGATCGGGCAAGAAGGCGTCTGGGTTTGCTTCTGCGAGTTTGCGTCGAATTTCCACGGCCTGTTGTGCGTTTTCCAATGCCTCCTGTCGTCTGCCTAGTTCGCTGTTGAAGGTTGCCAGATTGTTGAGCGACGCTGCGAAATTGGGTAAGAAGGCGTCTGGATTTGCTTCTGCGAGTTTGCGGTAAGTCTCCACAGCCTGTTGTGCGTTTTCCAATGCCTCCTGTCGTCTGCCCAGTTCGCTGAGTCGATTTGCCAGAGTGTTGAGCGACATTGCCAGATCGGGCAAGAAGGCGTCTGGGTTTGCTTTTTCGAGTTTGCGTCGAATTTCCACGGCCTGTTGTGCGTTTTCCAATGCCTCCTGTCGTCTGCCCAGTTCGCTGAGTCGAATGGCCAATGCATTTAGGAGTTGGGCTTGGAATTGTTCCTCTTTGGCTTGATCCAGTTTCAGGCATTGTTGGACCACCTTCAACGCACGGCTGCGAAGGACGGTGGTTGCCATAGGCAGTTGACGCCAAAGGACCATGAAGAGTTCTGGCTTGTGCTGCTGAGCATAGTGCATGAGTGTGTCGAGCCAGCGGATGGCTGGGGATTGCTCATCTTCTGCGTAATCGTGACAGGTACGCAGGATGGTTACGGCAGTTATCACCGGATCGTTCAACACGGCTCGCAGGATGACAGATTCCTGTTCATCATTTGAGAGGCTGCAAAATTGCTGGAGGATCACCGCCTCCCCAAGAAGATCCGGCAGAATAGGGGATATGAAATCAATGTTCTTTTCTTTGGAATCAAGGGGAAGGGCTTTTTTAAGAATTTTGGCCAATGCACGAGGCCCTTGAATATCCGATTGGCCAAGTGCTTCACATTCTGCGGTGATGGTTGGGATGATTTCATCGGAACGCAATCCACCGCGCAGCGTGGCTACGGCTGCCAGATGCGTGATGATCCATTCCAGGTTGGGATTGTTGGCAGCAAATTTTCTCAGGCGGGACAATTCGTGGTCGACGGTTTGCTGTGCAATCGCGCGACGGGATAATTTCAACACCCGAACGATGTCGCCATCCATCGCCAGTAGAGCGGCCATCATCAGGTACAACGGGTCTTTCCAACGGTCCTCTTTGTTATGTCTGTCTTCCAATAGATCGTTGATGACCGGATCGTCTACAGGAAGCTGCGGCACGCGCACGGTGCGCCCTTGTGAGTCAGCCAGCGATTTGAGGCGGTCGAACATGTGCTGGAGAATCTGACGCCGATGTTCGATAGAGGAGATGGGTTGGAGTCGCTGAGGTTCAATCGGATCGAACAATTCCTCGACCGGGGTGGAATGGCCGGAGGTTCGTACGAATTGCAGCCAACCGCTGGTTGTGGAAGCTTCACGCTCCAAGAGCAGGATGCGTAACCGATGGCCGACCGTTGAACGGCAGGCACAGAGGCCGGTGAGGAAATCGCGCACCAATGCGTCAGATGTGGCTGCATAGTCGATGACGATGAGGGTGTCTGCTTTGAGCTTCCAGTTAGCAAAGGCAGTTGTCCCCAGAAAGCGGGCAAGTTCTTGCCGATCGAGGAATCCACCGACCCATGTTTTTTTTGTGGGTAAATCCCGCAGCAGTTCCAGGGCCATGCGTGTCTTGCCGGTCCCACCGGGGCCTGTGACGGTGCGCACTGAAATGGGCTTGTCCGAATCGAGCCAGTGTTGAAGTTTGCGCCAGTCTTCATCGCGCCCGACCATCTTCAAGGCTCGGTGGTAGGGTTGGAGCAATTGCACATCATCGGTTGCCTGCTGCTGTGGTCCCATTGCTGCCCACGGGGTCAGGTGCAGGGACTGGCTGTCAGCTACGGCGATATCGATGGCAGTAATCCGCGTGGCGATGAATTGGAGCTTAGCCTGTTGACGCAGATTCGAAAGAAGTGGTGTCGTGAGGATGAGCTTATCAAGATTTTCGAAGTAGCTTTCTTTAAGGTATTGGCTGTGTTTATCGTCGATTCCCTGATCGGAAAGGACACGTGTGATCTCCGAGAGAATCGATTCCTTGGCTTCATATTCTAGAACCGGATGGCCAGATGCGAGCCATGTGTAGAAGTGATCCTGGAACTGTTCATTGGAGAGCAATTGCCATAGCGGTGTTTGATTCTCAGTCATAGAAAACTGAGTCATATTTTGGGTACAAGCTGCCGTGATGTCCTCACGAATGGAACTGCATGTTTGCAGGGCTTGCCGTAATGCGTCTTCGTTCGCCAAAGCTTCATCAAGCTTTTTTTTGCGGGATTCGGCAATCGCGCCGGTTCGCTCATTGGCCGCCAGACTGATGCAGTAGGAGAGCAGAGCATTTAGAAGAATGATCAACATGCCAACCTTCGATCCGAATTCCTGAGTCTGAAACGAAAGGGTGGGCAGGCAATGCTCATAGCGTTCTTACTGAGAGAAAAATTATTCCTGATAGATTGGCCCATGCTTCCCCCGAGTGTGATGGTTGACATCATTGGTTGATGTAAGATGCGTGTCACAGGTGAGTAGGATTGTAATAGATTGCGATCATCGGGCAAACATTTTCATGCAGCATCAGGTGTATGCACTGTGAACCAGCCTTTGCAGATGTCAGATTGGTTAATGAGTGTTTAAAAATTTAATTATTCAAAAATTTGATTGACTAAATATTATTGCTTGTTACCATGAGTCACATGATCACTGCCCACAAGCAAATGCTCAAAACTCATGGCTTAAGTGTGACATCCGTTCGTTTGGCGGTCCTGGAGGCCTTGGAGGCCCACGCTCATGCAGATGCTGATATGATATTCAGTACCGTCTTCGAAGATATTGCGACGACTTCCAAGCAGGCCATCTACAACAATCTTCACACATTGGTGGAGCATGGTCTGGTTCGTGAAATCAAGCCCAAGGGGTTGTCTTGTCTGTATGAGTTGCGAGTGGGGGACAATCATCACCATGTTGTTTGTAGATCATGTGGGACAGTTAAGGACACAGATTGTGTCGTGGGGGCCAAGCCCTGTTTGACACCTGTGGACACGCACAACTTTTTGATTGATGAAGCAGAAATCACGTTCTGGGGTCTTTGTCCCAGTTGTCAAAAAAACAAATCGAAATAGGAGATCGTTATGAGCGAAGCCGGAAAATGTCCATTTAATCATGGAGCTGCAACAGGGGGTGCGACAACCAATACGCATTGGTGGCCTAACGCACTGAATCTTGACATCCTCCATCAGCACGACACCAAGACCAATCCGATGGACAAGGATTTTGATTACCGCAAGGAAGTCAAAAAATTGGATTTCGAAGCACTCAAAAAAGATATGAGCGCTTTGATGACCGATAGCCAGTCCTGGTGGCCTGCGGACTGGGGACACTACGGTGGCTTGATGATTCGTCTGTCATGGCATGCAGCAGGTACCTATCGTATTGCCGATGGCCGTGGTGGTGCAGGAGCCGGTGATCAACGCTTTGCGCCGCTCAACTCCTGGCCGGACAATGCCAGTCTCGACAAAGCACGTCGCTTGCTCTGGCCGATCAAAAAGAAATATGGCAACCGTATCAGTTGGGCCGACCTGCTCACACTCGCTGGCACCATCGCCTACGAAACCATGGGACTCAAAACCTTTGGCTTTGGCTTTGGGCGCGCCGATACCTGGCATCCGGCCAAGGACATTTATTGGGGGGCCGAAAAAGAATGGCTCGCGCCCAGTGATGAACGATACGACAGTGTCGATGATGCCAAGACCATGGAAAACCCTTTGGCAGCAGTGCAGATGGGCTTGATCTACGTCAACCCTGAAGGTGTCAACGGCAAGTCTGACCCGCAAAAAACCGCTGACCATATCCGCGTCACCTTTGAACGCATGGCAATGAATGACGAGGAAACCGTCGCATTGACAGTCGGTGGGCATACCGTCGGCAAGGCGCATGGTAACGGTGATGCAAGCAAGCTCGGCCCCGAACCGGAAGCTGCTCCAATCGAACAACAGGGCTTTGGCTGGCAGAACCCCGGTGGCAAAGGCGTCGGACGCGACACCGTCACCAGTGGTATTGAAGGCGCCTGGACAAGTAAGCCTACCCAGTGGGACAACGGCTACTTGGAACTGCTCCTCAACCATGAATGGGAATTAACCAAGAGTCCGGCTGGCGCGACACAATGGCAGCCCATCGGCATCAAGGAAGAAGACAAGCCCGTTGATGTCGAAGACCCATCCATCCGTTGCATGCCGATGATGACCGATGCGGATATGGCCATGAAGGTCGATCCGGTCTACCGCGGGATTTGCGAAAAGTTCTACAAGGACTTTGACTATTTCTCCGACGTCTTTGCGCGTGCATGGTTCAAATTGACCCATCGTGACATGGGGCCCCAATGCCGCTACATCGGCCCGGATGTCCCCAAGGAAGAATTGATCTGGCAGGACCCGGTTCCAGCTGGCAAAACCGATTATGACGTGGATGCACTCAAGGCCAAGATAGCCCAATGTGGTTTAACAGCCAGTGAAATGATCGCAACCGCATGGGACAGTGCCCGCACTTTCCGTGGTTCGGACATGCGTGGTGGTGCCAACGGTGCCCGGATTCGTTTAGCTCCACAAAAGGATTGGCAAGGTAATGAACCGCAGCGTTTAGCCAAGGTGTTGGCGGTTCTTGAACCCATCGCCAAAGAGGCTGGCGTCAGTGTTGCGGATGTCATCGTGCTGGCAGGTAATGTCGGTATCGAACAAGCCGTCAAGGCATCTGGCTTTGATGTGCCCGTTCCCTTTGCACCGGGTCGTGGCGATTCAACCGACGAAATGACCGATAGCGATTCCTTCCAGTATCTCGAACCACTTCATGACGGATTCCGTAACTGGCTCAAGAAAGACTACGTCGTCAGTGCCGAAGAAATGCTCCTCGATCGTACACAGTTGATGGGGTTGACGGCCAATGAAATGACCGTTCTCATCGGCGGGATGCGCATGCTCGACACCAATTACGGTGGCACCAAGCACGGCGTCTTCACTGATAAGCCCGGTACACTGAGCAATGACTTCTTTGTCAACCTCACCGACATGAGCTACACATGGAAACCTGCGGGTAGCAACCTCTACGAAATCCGGGATCGTAAAACAGGCGACGTGAAATGGACCGCGACGCGAGTGGATCTGGTCTTTGGTTCCAACTCCATTTTGCGTTCCTATGCTGAAGTTTACGCGCAAGATGACAACAAGGAAAAATTTGTCCGCGATTTTGTGGCAGCCTGGACCAAGGTGATGAATGCCGATCGTTTTGACCTGGAATAGTTGTTTTTTTCACGGATAGCTTAACTGTCCAATCATGAAATTATCGCCCGGAAATGATGAGTGACCCTCACGTTTCTGGGCGATTTTTCGTCAAGGGGCACGCTGGACTTGCGGTATCAAAGTCGTACCAGTTGACAAGCCTCAGGTGTTGCTTGTCTTGGTAACGTTTGGTGATAACATTTGATCTCCAGCATGCGGCGATGTGACCAGGAGAACAATGCCATGTTGTCAGTCCATTAATGGATATCGTGACCGGATTACACAGCATCGACTGTCGCAAAGCTGACAATCATGTTGAGTTGCTCAGAACCGATGTCTGACTTGCTTAGCACCGCAGATTCGGGGGCAGGGAGTTGGCGTTGATAGGCATGTGGGAACTTGGCATCCAGGGTAATGTCCGGGCGAGCACGGATACTTAGCAGGTCTGTGGGTTTGTCCAAAGTGCTGGCAATCACATGCAGGATTTGCTTAAACGAATATTGTTTGCGCGCCCAGACGACGTCCAGAATTCTTGCAGCATTAATTTGCTGTCTAAGACCACGTTGACCATAGTCAATGGCAAACCAACCTTGCGGTCCATTTTGATCACTAAAGACAAAAACTTGTGGCTGATTATTTTTCGACTGTGAATTCAAATCAGGATAATGCCACTGCAGATAATCGACTGAGCGGTCCGCGGTCATCAAATCCAATGGACATACTTCGTCTGCGATCTGAGCGAGTTGTTGGTGACTTTCGGCAGTTGATACTTTCAAGCCAATGTCACGTCGCCAGCGTGTGAGGCAACCAGCAAGAAGACCTGCGGTGCGTGCGACAGGACTAAGCCAAGGTTTGTTTTTTCGCAGGACCAATTCCTCAAAGACCGCAGCAGGTTTAAGAATGATCAGATACTCAATATCGGAATTGGGTACGACGACACCTTTGCAGTTTTTCCATAGTGCAATGGAGTTGGTATTGCAGGTATTGCCGAAATAGAAGTCATAATTTTTTGATGCAAGGTATTTTCGGAACATGAAAAAACCTTGCATGCGTGCATTGGGGTCCACGAAAAATGAGCCGGAACCTAATGCGCGGTAGGTTTGATTTTGGAATCGGTAGATCTGCGGGAAGAATAGAAGACTGCCGCAAATTGTATTGTCATCACAAAGCTTGAGCCCGAATTGACCTGTTGGGTCGATTTGGGTTTGGTGTTTAAAAGACCGTTGCAGACTTTCAAAAATTGTGTCGCGTGACCGTCCTTGGCCGCCACCGCTGCCATAGGGGTTTTCGTCACGAAAATTTTCGATTGATTCATGTAGAAAATCAGCTAGCTGTGGCAGATCATCTTTATCTATGGGTTGTATTTTGTATTGGCTCATGGTGTTTGGCTTGCAAGGGATAATGTCCCGGCACGGCGAATCATATCCATGTGTTGCGCTCTGACGGTATGATCCACGCCACCATGAATCGCTTGTCGTGTGAATGACTTGGGGTGACTGTATTCAAAGCCATGCCTGAGCATGAAACGGCATGTCTGATCGGGCACATTTAATCCACGAAAACACATATAGGTTCGCAGGTTTTTCTGACGTAAATATTCACAGGCTTCCATGGAAAGATTGTGTGGCTGGCCGAAAGCGACGGCGAAATCCAAGCAGGGTTGGCCTGTGATTTGACTCACTGCATCGATGGAGCGATCAATTTCATAGACCAATTCATCATGGTCATGAAGCTGCCCGAGATTGCGATGAGCATAGTTGTGTGCAGCAATGCGATGCCCCATCTGCATCATCGAATCAAGCTGTTTACGAGTGAGACCGTTTTCGTGGTCATTGGGTTGGTCTGGTTTGATGGTGAAATAAGGAGTGATTCCATTTGCCTTGTGGTAGGCTTCAAATTCAGCCACTGTTCGATTGATGAGACTTGGGACAATAAAGAAGATGGCTTTGATACCACGCTCAGCAAGCCACTTGGCAGCTTGATAATTGCTTTGCCAGCCATCATCGAAAGTGATCAGTAATTTGTCGTGATCAGCGTTGTAAGCTTCTCCTGCAAAGAGTGCGTCCGCATCTTCCGGAGTTGCGATGTCAAAGTTGTCGATGCACCATTGAGCAATTGTTTGAAAGTCTGCAAACTCCGCAGGTCGCGTCCCATGAAACGTCACGATACGCAAGCCCTTTGCGCCAGCATAAAACTGATGCCTGTTTTTATCAGTTCGATTGGTGAGTTGCCAATACTTCGATGCTGCCCAATAAGTCAGGTTATTGCGACTCATGTGGTGATTCCCCCGTCGACGACCAGTGTTTGGCCGGTGACAAATCGTGATGCGTCAGATAGGAAAAACAGGACACTGCCTAAGACATCTTCGGGTGTTCCCAAACGTCCCATTGGTGTTCGGCGAGCGATTTGATCGAGGTGTTTTTCTGAGAGTGTATGGGTCATTTCAGTCCGCAGATAGCCTGGTGCCACGGAGTTTACCCGGATGCCACGTTCTCCCAATTCACGAGCCAGCGCGCGCGACATGGCATCCATACCCCCCTTGGATGCGCTGTATGCAGCCAGGCCGTTGTACCCACGAATACCGATGATTGATGAGATATTGATGATGCTGCCTTCGGATCGACTGGTCAGCATGGTTCGCAGAACCAGACGTGTGAGTTTTAAGGCACCTGTGAGATTGATATCAATGACCTGGTCAATTTTCTGTTCGGGCATCATCGGCAAAACACCATCAGGTGCGACACCTGCACAGTTAATCAAGCCAAAGTAATTGCCGAATTGTTTTACACCTGCTTTGACCACCTGCTGTAGGCTTGGGATATCTGCCATGTCAGCGATGTGAAAAGCAAAGCGTGGATGATCTTTGAGTTGATCGGTGAACTCTGATGATTTACGGGCGAAAGTCGTGACCGTGAATCCAGCATCAAGCATGCCTTGAACAAGGACTTGCCCCAGACCGCGACTGCCACCACTGATTAACACGTGCTTGGATGCGTTTGCCTGGTCATTCATGAACTGCGTACTTTCTTCATTGCGGATGAGGTTTGAATTTGCTCGACAAATTTGAGCAATTGTGGGGTTTCGTAGTCGTTGAGATACTCTGCACAATGTGCTTTGAATTGTTGGCGTAATGCTTTCTGATCAACATCGGCATTGGGCACAATTTCACACGATACCAGTTGGCCCATGATTGATGATTTACGCGCAAAGACACGCACGTCTTCAATGCCGGGCAGCTTCATAATGACATCTTCGACTTTGACGGGGCTGACTTTATTGCCACCGACATTGATCATGTCATTGCGACGCCCCAGGAAATAGCATCGCCCATTTTCCTGTTTAACCAGATCGCCTGTTGCATACCATTCTGACTGATCACACTGCTGCCCACAGAGTGGATCGTAATTGAGCATGGCATTGGCGGACTTGACCATCAGTTCACCATTTTCAATTTTCATGGACACACCATCGGGTGAGGGCTGGTCCAAAAATTTTGATGCAAAGCCAGCTTGTTTATCAGTCACGGAGAAGCATCTGCCCAGTTCAGTGGTCGCATAAATATGCACCAGTCGAGCGTCTGGATATAACGATGCCAAGCGGTCGAGTATATGTTGGTCAACAATCTCGCCACCAAGTGTGATCTGTTTAAATGGGATTTGACTGAGGATGGCTCTTGGTGCGAAAGTTAGCAGCCATCGCCAATAAGAAGGCGTCGCCGATGCGTATTGGACGCCGGCATTGACTGCATGTTGTGCGATGAGTTGAGCCGAGGAGTCAGGTGCCGTAACCACAAGTTGCCCGCCATTGACCAGGCATTGGAGAATGACCTGAAGTCCGGCATAAAGATTGGGGCGATAGCATAACATCCAACTCGTTTGCAAAAACGATGGATGAACACGCGTGGGTTTGGCAAGACTTTCCAGTGAATGGCGTGCGGCTTTAGGCGTACCTGTTGTACCGGAAGTCAGAATGGTGAGGCCCGGTTGTGATTCTGCTTTTGCATTGAACGTATCGGTGGCTTGATATTGTGGTTGGTCTGTTGCGTTGACTGATACTTTGACGATTGCAGCAAGTTCAAACTTCTGAGCAATCTCCTGGAGATAATCATCAGTTGAATGAAACGGCAATAGAAAAATATTGCATTCTAATTCGTACAATGCTGACAGCACTGCCACACCATAACCATCGGCATGAAACGGTAACCCAACACGCTTCTTTGATAGCGCATTAAGCGAGCTGCGATACGCTTGGACCAAATCTGACACTTGACCCCATGTGAATATGGCATCAGGGGTCACCACCATCGGAAGGACCGGGTCGACTTGTTGACGGGATTCATGAAGGGGCATGTCAGTTTACCGATTGCTGCTGAGTATAAAGTTTGACAAGATCGCCATAGGTGCGAACACCATCGGGAATGCCTTCGGCAAAGGGGTCAAATCCAAATTCTTCTTCAAGCTTTACCACGATGATGGCAAAGTCCATGGACTCCAAACCCAATGATGAATCCAAAACCGATTGATCATTCATGTCTACACGTGGGATGCCACGATCATCAAAAACACTGTTGAAAACTTCTCTTATGCGTTCTTCAATTTCCATTAGACTCACTGCCTTTTATGCTTGATTGACTGTCTGTAATGATGCCGGTGAACCATAATTCGTGATTTGAAGGTGGCAAATGGTTCTACTTAATTGCGTCCAAGATCAACGCAATTTGAATCGGCTGTATGATCTGTGCAGATTGTATCGCAGTGTGAAATGTCACCCTTTGATCTCGACTTTGCACAATGTGCAGGAAATACGATTCAGTGATTGTTTTGATTGCAGCCTTGGGTTTAAGGCATGTTATGCGCATGAAAAACACCGCCTGTTATTGAACAAGCGGTGTTTTTTATTGTGGAGTGATTTAGACGCTGGCCATCGTTGACGTTGGGATTTTCAGTTCCCATGTGTCGTTGACCTTGCCAATGATCTGGCAGTCTGGAGAGAGGATGTTGGCTGTGATATTGGGTGGTAGCGTGCCAGCAAGGGTGATGTGTTGATCGTCGGTTTGCCAACTCAGGCTGGCTTTGCCGTATTGGGTGTGGATACTGCCTTGGGCTTGTTTGAGCATGTCGTAGCGTGGGGCAAGTGTCGAGGTTTCGTCTGTTAAGCCTGAAAAACCTAGGATGTCGGTGAGCAGGGTGGACGCAGGGACACACGACCATGGGTGGCAGAAGGAGTCCAGATCGTCACCTGCCATGGTTTCCCAAACGGTGGAGGAGTTGGCCTTGACGATGGCTTGCCAATGCTTTTGGATCATCTGCATGGCAAGGGGGATCATATCCAAATTCTTGAGTGCTTCAAAAGTGTATAGCCAGAAATAGTAACCGTTTCGCGCGATGGCTTTGTCGTGTGTCGTGAGTATTCGTCTGAGGATATCACCGGCAGTCTCCGTGTCACACCAGCCTGCGAGGATCGCAAGTGTATTGGTCTGCTCGCTAACCTGTGTGAAGGGGATGCCATCAAGAACACCATCAATGAAGTAGTTTTGCTGGGTGTCGAAAAAGAGTTCTTTGCAACGTTCGGTGAGTTTTGTGGATTGGATTTTACAGGTTTGCGCTAATGTCTTGTCACCGACAGTGGATTCGATTTTAGCCATTGCATCAAGTGCTAAACAGAGAAACGCGTGTAGAGCCGCATTGGTTCCGCGGCGTTCGATACCTGCATCATCAACACAATGCCAACCCATACCTGCATGGTCGATGAAGAGATTCATGCCAGTGATTTTGGGGCGGCTGGGGTCGAACTGGTTTTCAAATTCACCTTGTTTGCGATCACGGGTCCATTGCCAGCTTAGCAGTCCGTCGTTCTGATCAAGTTGGTTGGTGAACCATGAGATGAGTTTACGTGCAGCAGGGAGGATGTCTTTAACGGTTTGTTTGTCGCCGGTAAGTTGCAGGTAATCCAACGTCCCGAGGATGGCGATAAGGTTGTAGTCAACAAGCGTGTCATCCCGCCAGCTGTAAGGTGTCGAACGGATGAGTCCTTGCTCGGATTGTCTGCGGAATTGTTCGATGACCAGATCACGAAAGTACCGCGCATCACCGGTGAGTTGGTAAATCCACTTGGCGACGGGCAGGCCGTCACCGACGTACGCTGCCTGTTCACGGGTTGGGCAATCCATGAGCGCTTCCTGCGTACCGATGCGGATGGTTCGTTCACAGACTTTGTGGATATCGTTAAGCATTGGGTTGGATGTGGCAAAGTCGTTTGGCCATGTCAGGTTTGGTTCGCTTGCATGGACACCAACGCGGTTGATCTTCACGTCTCCAGTAAACCCGCGGAGGATCAGGCTGACATATTGCATGCCACTGAAGGTGATGGGACGCCAATTGAGTTTCCCAGCAGTCGCATAGATGCGATCCACATAGCTTGCACCTTTACGTGTCCAGCAAGGCTTGCCGTCGACGAGTGCTTCGGTCCATGCAATGTCGATTACACCCTCAGATGGCAGATCAGCATCAAGTAACACCTGTCCAATATACATCGCACTTAGGTCCAGATGCACGACCGCACCACAATCAGGAGTCAGTCCGGTGACGGTGAGGGTTGGGTTGTCGCCTTTATCCTTGCCAAGACATTGCATGGAGTTTGATGGTTCGATGAGTGTGAGTTCTTCGAGTCGTTGTGCCATGACTTCTTTGGGATCATCAGCTTTGACAGGTTTGACTGGATCGCTAGTGGCATGGAAGTTCATGAGATTGCTGATACCCAGTCCCTGCCAGTGGTACTGGAGCATGGGCGTTGGGCGATTCATAGGCGTGACACCACCGGGGACGGTTTGCCCCAGTGGCGAGATTTCCGGTTTTTGCCATGTTGAATCGTCAAAATCAAGTTGCTGCCAACCGGGAGATGATTGAGCCATGTCGAAGATTTCGACGGGGCCGATTGCCCATGTGCGTTGGGGGTTAGGCCACGTCCATCCTGTTTTGTCGGTCACGCGCCATTGGTTGTCCGCTTCGATGGTATGTGTGCCTTCCTCGTCGGTCCATTGCAATTTAACGCAGAGTCCGGGTTCTCCGCTGGGGACATGGTTATGCACACCGACATTGATGGCTTGGACCAGCACTGCGATGACATTGCTGCCGGTGATGAGTTGATCGGTGAGGTCATGGGTATCAAAGGGTGCGACCATTGGATGGTGAAAACATGGCCCACGATCAACAAAATCACCATCGACATACAACGCGTATTTCGCTTGAGCATAGAGTTGAAGTGTAGCGTGTTGAATTTCCCCCACGACATTAAATGACCTGCGGAAGAGTCGGGTTTGTGTGTCAGGGCCGATTGCGCCTGACCACATGCGATTGGGTTGTGTGGTGAAAAGGATGGAACGGTGATCGTGCGTTGTCATGGTTTGGTCCGGTTTGTACAAATGGGAAAGTCGATTGGGTTTTATATGGATAGGGTTAATGCTCTTGTGTGTTGGTGGGGGCTTGCCTCATGGACAAGCGATAGTGGCGGGGGGTTGTGCCGGTTTGTCGTTTGAAGATATGACTTAATTGTGATGCATAGCTAAAACCACAGCGATCGGCGATGTCGGGCATGGGCAGGTCGGTGGTTCTCAGCAGGTAGCGTGCCTTTTCCAATCGGACGCGCAGGATTTCCTGGTGAATGGTTCTGCCGAGTAATTTATGGAATCGTTGTTCCATGCTTGTCCGTGAGATCATCACTTTGTCGAGGACTTCAGTTGCTGATATCCCATTGCAGGCATGTCGTCGGATGAGTGTTAATGCCGATGCCAGATCACGATCTTCCACAGCAAGGACATCGGTTGACTGTCTTGAGACGACGCCGATTGTCTTGATGAATTGTGTTGTCTTGGGGACTTTCTTGCCTTGGATCATTTGGTCCAAGAGTTGTGCTGCTTGATAGCCTGCCTGGAACGCGCCAGTGTCGATGCTTGATAGCGGTGTCTGCGATAGACGACATGCCAACTCATCATCATCGACCCCCAGAATGGCGATGTCTTCAGGCACGCGCAGGCCGTGACTTCGACAAGTCATCATCAATTCCATGGCAAAGATGTCGTTGTATGCAAAGACTGCGATGGGAAATTGCAGTTGGTCAAGCCACTGGTGATAGTACGCAACGCGCTGGATTGGAGTTAAGGCGTTCATCTCATCTGGCCATGGGAAGTGCATGGTGATTGCGTTTGGATTACGTTGTTTGATGCGTTTGTCAAAGCCGTAAAATCGCAGGTCGTTGTCAAAGAATTTAGGTTTGAAAAAAGCCAGACGATCAAATCCCAGATCCATGAGATAGTCCGCTGCGGTCTGTCCGATCAGGGGGTTGTCGATGGTGACCAGTGGGAGATGTCCTGCTGCAATGGTGCCTGTGACACAGACCACGGGGATGTTGAGTTTTTTGTATTCGTCTATGTGATACTGTTGATGCGCTGCGGTAATCAATGCGTCGAGCGGGTAGGTCTTGGCAAAGGATACATCAAGTTGTCGGTCCCACCAGAAATCCCAATTCCCACGATCACGGGCATATTGTTCGACACCACAGATGAGGTTTCGACCATGCGATTCATCTGCTGGCCCTTGAATGCCGATCTGCAATCTGCCTTTGTGTATGGCCATGGATGCATTCCTGTGATCATGAGCGATTGAATTTTTAAGAAGACTTTTAATCACTTTTGAGCCTTGGTCATTTTACCTTGGGTACTGGTGTGTGGTGTATGTAAAAGAACGCCCAACAAACCATTTGCTGAGCGCCCTGCTGCATAAGTTGTCTTCACAGTCGTCTGACTGTGTCATAATCATGTCTTAGTATTCATTAATCGAAAAATCGGAGTTGGCGTGCGCCCCGTAGTAATTATTGAAACTTGAACCACCATCAAACAAAGGCCAGCAGAGATCCTGTTTGGTGTAGTAGTCGTCTGAAACCACTTTTGAATGGCCATCCATGAATCCGACAGGGCGGACATACTTATCATGAAAACTGGGGCGTGGCAGGGAGTTGGATCGAGGGTCACCGCCAAAGAGTGCGATACCTCTTGCCGAACAGTATTGCAGTGGGACGCCTTGTGGACGGGTGAAGTGATCCGGGTCGTAGGAGACAGCATCTTCCTGTTTGCCAGCGTCCGAATCTTTGACGGTTTCCACGTCATAGCGTGAGTGCTGATAGAGTCCAAAGTAGGAATTGTTGGCGCCCAGCAAATTGCCAACTTCATCGAAGTATTTATCGCGTCCGCTGTGTTTGCCAACGTACATCCCCGATTCAGGACACAGCCAGACTTTGCCACCTACGCCGTTGTTGGAATAATTGGGCACTTTACTGCTCCAGCCAGCTTTGACCAGGTAAGGCGAGAGTAGTTGTTCCAGATAGACATCCGCAGATGCCGAAGAGGGGGTGACACCGTTGTATAGATACTTCGGCCACGCCGATTGATTGTCGATGGCATACATCGAATATGCGGTCATCTGCGATCGGGTATGTGAGAGACATTGCATGATTCGAGCCGCCTTGCGAGCTTTGCCCAATGCAGGAAGGAGGATGGAAATCAGCAGCGCAACAATGCTGATGACCACGAGTAGTTCGATGAGTGTGAATGCTTTAGCTGGTGTTCTGCGATTCATAATGCCCTCATTCTTTGACAATATCTGTTGCAGTCATGATCCAGACCGATGCATGATCTATAAGCATTCTAGAAGGAGCAGTTGGGGGTATCCTGATATATATGATATTTGTTTTGTGAAATATACGGATAGGTCTAACTTGTGTCAGTTAGCGGGTTTGGCATGAAAAATATAGCGTAACATCCACTGCGAGCTTTGACCGGGCTTGCATTGGGTCAGATAAAAACGCTCGGGGCACAGAGATTTTGGCGAGAAAAACCATGCCATGCGATATGCCGGGAAATCACCTGTCATCACAATGGACATCTGTCCGTCTTGACTGGTGATGGCAAGGTCCGCATCAGTTGGGGCCAAGGGTTCGTTGATTTGGAAAAAGCCGTAGCTCTTGGGTTCCATCGCGATGACGAGATTGTTGCCATTGATTTTCAGCCAATGCAGTGGCATGCTTTTGATGGGGGCTCCGAGACGAATCTGCCAATAGGGGCTCAAAGGTTGATTGTCGAGCGTGAAGAAGTTGTGATTATAGTGTTCAATTTCCCAGTCTCGTTTGCCTGTGTTGGTCAATGTGAATTGAATTTCAATGCTGCCCAAATCAGGTGAGATTGAATACTGCTTGGTGAGTTGGTAGCCATAGCCACGGATGATCGGCGATGTTTGTGTGACGGTCACTTGATTGTCTTTGACGGTAACATGGTTGACCAGTGTTTGGCGGAGAGGAAACTTTGTGCCCGACTTGTATGAACCGGTGTCGATCATTTCCAGTACACCCACACCGGGTTTGATAAACAGGTCTCCAACCTTGGCATCCTCGAATCCCAGGACACCTCTGCCGATCTGACCAAACTCATCAGGCATGCCCCAGCTATTGATCAATTGACGACCGTGACTTGTAACCTCGGTGATCGTGGCAGAGCGATCAAACCGCAATCCAAAGTGTTCATTACCCGGTTGGGTTTGATCAACATCCGTTAAGAGGACTACTTTTAGACGCTCGTCACCGATTTCGAATTGCTGTTGTTTTGCGACTTGAGGGTGTGAGTTTTGCGACACCGATGTTTGGGCGCAGGCCGATTGTACAACAAGTAAACAGACGCAAAGGCAAAGTATTCCAAGTAAACGCAGATAACAATCTGTTGTGTGCATGGCAGTATCCTAGGCAGAAAAAAACAATAGGGCAACAGTTGACCTGATGATTTTGTGAGTTACAATTCCAAAAGACATGCCTGCTGCAAATCCCAAACACCAATAGGACGTTACTATGCCATTCGCTTCGCGTTTTCGCATTGTTGCAGCATGGGCCATTGCGCTCTGCTTGCTGACCACCACACTTAATGCTCAGCAAAAGCGGGTTACACTCACACCGCAGATGCTCAACAATGAAAGCAAGATTGGTGATGCCGATACGCTTGTTGATGAACAGAGTCTGATCATCGGACCGCCTGCGGGGGAACCCGTTAACCATTGGCGCATCGGCGGGCAACACAACAAGTCCTTCCCGTTGCATGTCACCATTGACCTGGGGGCACAACGCAAAGTCTCCGACCTCTGGCTGTATGACACCAACAGTAAAGGTGATGTCGTTATCTCTGCTGGAAGCCCCGGCAAATGGACGCAAGTCGCAACCTATGACTGTGGCAAGTACAAAACATGGGCGCAAATCAAAATCGACACGCCCACCCAATACCTTCGCCTAAGCCGAATGAGTCCGTCTGCCAACTTCAGTGAAATCGCCATCTATGAACACACCGATGAAGCATGGGATGCGATCCAGAAAAAACAACAGCAACTTGCAGACGAAAAACGTCAACGTGAAGCAGCACGTCAGGCAGCACTTGAAGAATTGAAAAAACGTCCACTCGTCGATCTTGGCGAACCGTTCGGTAAAGCTTATCTCGTCGATCAAATTGACTGTGCTCAACCTGCAGGTGACCGTGAGTTTGCCGAGTATCCAAAAGGTGCTTCACAAGTCCGCGACATTCTCGGCCAACCCACACGCGTGATTGATCCCGTTGTCGGCGAAGGCTCTTACTTCACCTATCGCATCGGCAAGAACAAACTCCTCCAACCCGGCAGCACTTACATCCTTACCGTCGAATATCCTGAAGATGCACCCCGCACCATCATCGTCCAAAACAACGGCAACGAAACCATCCGCGGTTTCCACACCGGCCCGACTGTCGGCGATGCGTTTCATTCCAAGTATGTCGACAATCTCAATGAATCAATCAACACCCCAATCTCCGGCAAGTGGGAAACATGGAAGCAAATGTTCCATCTGCATGACCGATTCCCAACCTATAAAAAAGACCACAAAATTCGCAAAGGTCATTTGGTTCATGACCTGAATCCAGAAGATGGTTTTAACGTGACCATCTGTCAGTATTCGGCCAGGAACATGCCGATCTCCAAAGGTCTGGCGGTGGCTAAAATCAGTCTCTACGCAGTACCTGATTTTCAGCAACTCAAGGCGACCGTCCATCTGCCTTCCATGTCTTTACCCCAACGCCGCCTCTTCTGGCGCGAGGAGATGGCTGACGGCGTGATTGGAGCAGGCAAGAAAAGTCCCGTCGAAGATCGTGGTGTCACCGACTATCTCAACTGGTATCGTTACAAAGCCAAACGCATGCAATTCCTGGGGATGAATACTTTCAGCAAAGACCTTCTGGAATTTGGTGCCTGTCAGGGATGGAACCCAATTGAGTATGGTGGGCATGATTGGGTTTACTACAACAATGACCGAAAGGATTTCTGGGAAAATATCGTCAAGGTCATGGGGGAACACGGTTTTGATGTCATGCCTTACTACGAATACTCCGGCTCAAAGGGTAAAAAAGGTCTGGGCTTTGAACGACGCGCTCGTCCATTGAACCGTCCAGATGGTCGCTTCACACATATCAAATGGATCGAAAGCGCCAACGCTGACCTGACTGATCCCGACACCTTGACGGACTTCTGCAAGATGTTGGATTTAACCGTGATTAATCACAAGGATAAAGCCAACTTCGCTGGTGCCTGGTTGCGTCCCCGCAGTCAATTGCCAATCAGTTTTGCAGACAAGACCATTGCACGATTTAACAAGGACACCAAACAATCCGTCACCCGTGAGCAACTGATCAAAAACAAGACAACCTACACGCAGTACATCAAATGGTGGGAAACCAAGCGTCGGGCTTTTCTTGTCCAAGTGCGTGATTACCTGCGCAGCAAGGGTGTTGATGATGCGATGGTTCTCTTTACCAACAATGCCTCAGAACCTGGTGTGTCTTTCCCGGACTGGACACCACGTGTAATCACCGACATCCCACAGCAATGGGATTCCATCGTCAATCAAGCAATTCATCAGGGGAGCAACAAGAAGACCATCCAAGTCGTCACGCCGGATCATGTCGCAAAATCACAGATGTATCTCAATGCACTCCAAGCTCCCGGTGCAGATTGGGGCGGTTACGAAGTCCGTCATGCACGACCTGCCAACGATCCCTACAACTACGTGGATCAGAAGGGGGTCATGCTCTCCTATCCCTTTAACCGCTATTACACCGTCAATAGTCCAGACAGTCTCAATGCGTTTAACACCCAGACCGGCATGGCCATGCTCCGACACTTCTCACTAAACGAGAACATGATGTTCGACAAAAGTGATAAGAACCTGCTGGGATACTTCATCGCTGACATGGAAAAAGCCGGACCCTACTGCATGATGGCAGAAGCCATGGCCATGGCAAACGGCAACCCCACCATCATCGGCTACCTTTCCGGCGGGAACTATGCTCGCGGTTTCCCGCTGTATGTCCGTAATTTCAATCTCAACTTCATGGCGTTACCGGCACTCCCCTCCAAGGTGGTGTCCAACGCAAGCAGTGACAGCAAGGTCATTGTCAGACAGATTGATGCAGGCAAGGAAGGTGTCTACTGCTATGCGGTCAACACCAATATGACCGACACCCAGGCTACCATCACACTCCCTGCTGATGGCAAAGTTACCGCACTACAAACCGGTCAGCCTTTGACCACGCAAGGCGGCAAGATCACCGTGAACATGTATCCCTACCAACTTATCAGTTGGCGAATCCAATAACGACCAGCGGACTCAAATAGTAGGATTCTGGCAGACTCCGTAACAAATTGCTGTTGCGGAGTCTGTTTTTGTTGATAATATGTAAACGTTAACAAAAAATGAAACGCTGACAGATTAACAAAGCAAGAGCATCATATGAGTCAGGCCGCAACATTACATGACATCGCCAAACGCGTGGGCGTGACACCCGTCACCGTCTCTCGGGTACTCAGTGGTGCGTACAAGGCCAAGCATCCAGGAGCCCTTAAACGTGCCGAACAAATCCGCCAGGTGGCTCACGAATTGGGGTATCGTGTCAATGTCCATGCCCGGGCCATGCGACATGGGCGGGTGGGTAATATTGCATTGATTATGAGTAAAGATCCTTCGCGGAGTCTGCTTCATGATATGGAACTCAACGCACTGCATGATGCGTTGGCCCAGCAGAATTTGAGTTTGATGGTCGTCCGGCTTGATGATGCGACACTTGAAAGTGAGTCCGATCTCCCGCGTGTGTTGACCGAGTATGCACTGGATGGACTGCTGATTAATTACAAGAAAAATGTCCCGCCATTACTTGAACAGCTTATCGACCGTCACCATATCCCAGCAGTCTGGATCGCCCGCAAGCTCAAGCACGACGCGGTCTATTACGCCTATCGCAACAGTGTCCGCTATGCGGTTAAAAAACTCATCACCCTCGGCCATCAACACATCATCATGGCAACGTCAATTCCCCCGGAAGCAGAGCCTGATAAGCATTACAGTCTTCACGATCAAATCGACAGCTACAGTAAGGCAATGCACGCTAACGGATTTAAACCTCAAGTCCTTGATGTGCATTGGCAAGCAGATCAACTTGATGAGCTTGTTGGGATGTTCAAGCGATCCAATCGGCCGACGATGGTCTTGACTCGTCAGCCACAGGTCTTCCTGCCAATCCTTACTGCTGCCTATCACGCGAAGGTCAAAGTGCCCCAGGAATTGGGAATGATGCTCATTGGTCACCATTCCAATATAGGTGAAAATGCTCTGACACATCGTCTGGCATATGACTATGACAAACTCGCTGATGCTGCGGTGGCGTTACTGGTCGAAAAAATCAAACATCCACAAATACGCCTTAAATACAAGGCTATTTCACTGGTTTGGCAGTCGAAACTTTTAAATAACCCAAACACATTTTTACCGCCAAGACGCCAAGGCCGCCATGTTTAATAAGGCAGAGATTTTGGTTTGATTCCAAGGTCTATTTCTTGGTTTTTAACTCTGCGTTCTTGGCGTCTTGGCGGTAAAAAATACATCAAGGTTTTTCAATGATCCCACTCCATTGCTTGGTTGTGTGAATCAATTTTTATATTCCATATTGGAGATTGTTCCATGTCCATCACCATTGAATCACAAGTCAAAACAGACTGTCACGAACTGATTTTCCCAGAGCAAGCTCAAGTCAAGGAAGTGCATGCTTCAACCTTGGTTTACCTTGCAGATGGCAGTGTCATTGCATCATGGTTTGGCGGGACCAAGGAAGGCAAGGACGATGTGTCGATCTGGATATCTCGTCGAGTCGATGGCCATTGGCAGACGCCACGAAACATCGCCAAAATCAGTGATGAACCGCATTGGAATCCGGTGCTGCATGTTGATGCATCCAACACGATTCATCTCTGGTTTAAAGTTGGTAAGCTCATCCCGCAATGGCGAACCTATGTCATGACTTCGACGGATCAAGGTCAGACATGGACCACGCCCCGAGAGTTGGTTACAGGTGACAAAGGTGGACGCGGGCCGGTGAAAAACAAACTCATTGAATTAACCAGTGGTGCATGGCTCGCGCCCGCATCAATCGAAGTCGGAGCGACCCCTTCAACTGAAACAGGTGAAGCCAAGGATGCGATGTGGGATGCCTTTGTGGATCGCAGTGAAGATCGAGGGCAAACATGGCAACGCAGTGAACTTGTCCCATACGATCATGCCAATACCCAAGGCGAAGGCGTGATCCAACCCACGCTATGGGAATCACGGCCGGGGATGGTTCATATGTTGTTGCGAAGTGGGGACGGTTGGATCTATCGCAGCGATTCGGTTGATGATGGACGCACATGGTGTAAAGCCTATCGTACAGAATTACCCAACAACAACAGTGGCATTGACCTTGCGAAACTCCCCGATGGGACACTGGCATTGATTTACAATCCAGTGGGGGGCAATTGGGGTGGGCGATCACCACTGACGCTGTCCCTCTCAAAAAACAACGGTAAAACATGGGTTAAACAACTCGATCTTCAAACCGTCGAAGGTGAATTTTCCTATCCTGCAATCATTGCTATCCCCAATGGTCTTGCCATCACCTACACCCATGACCGCAAATCCATCTCCTATTGGCAAGGGACTTGTTGTTGATGTGAATTCAGTGACAAACGATACCAACACAACGCAGAGAAATAGTAATGAATGAAAAGATAAAAACAGATGTTCTTATCGCGGGCGGGGGGATGGCCGGCGTCTTTGGAGCCTTGGCAGCAGCGAGGCAAGGCATGCGCGTCATGCTTGTCGAACCCGCCAACGTACTCGGTGGGCAGGGGACCGCAGGCGGCGTAGCAGGTTTCTGCGGTGACACCTTGCATGTGAATGATGCCTTTGCGGAGTTGGTCGATGAACTGACGCAAATGAATGCCATTGCGCCTTATTCACCTCGTGCGGACCGGCGGGATTACGATCTTGAACTTTGCAGCTTCGTCCTTCAACAAATGGTTCGCAACGCAGGTATTCAGGTACTCCTGCATAGTCGCGTGATGGATGTGACTGTGCAGGATGGCCGAATCACGCATGCGACGGTGTTGTGCGGGTCGGATCGCTTGTCGGTGGATGTGGAAATGGTCATTGATGCGACCGGCAGTTGCGTGTTGGCTCGACAGGCTGGTTTGGCTGTCGAGCATCTTGGTGCCAATGAGCAGCTACCCATGAGCCTGTATTTTACGATGTGGGATACCGGCAAACCGATTACGCCACATCTGCCAAACGGTAGCCCGACATGGGAGGGTGATGATGACTTGCCCATGACGACGCTCCACTGTTTTGATAGTGGTAAAGTCGAAATCAAAATGAAGGTCATCGGCTTTGATGCAGCCAGTGGGATATCCATGTCCAATGCGGAATTGCATGCTCGGCAGCAGATGATGGGATTGATTTATTACCTGCAAACCAAGGGATATCACGGCAAAGTATTGGATCAACATATTCTCGCATCAGTCTCCAGACAGATCGGTGTCCGCGAGGAATGTCGGATCATCGGTGAACATATTCTCACTGAAGAACAGGTCAAAAACGCAACACAGTTTGAGGATGCCATTGCAGTGGGGACGTATCACCTTGACTACCACTGGCCTGATAAAGTCCAACGCGCAGGAACCGGTATCACCACGATGGTGAAACCCTATCAAATCCCATTGCGAAGCCTGATCCCACGCGGGGCCAAAAACATGTTGGTGCCCGGACGAGGTGCATCGGGAGACCAGATGGCGATGAGTTCGTTTCGCGTGATGGCAACCTGTGCTCAAATGGGATTTGCAGCAGGCATGGCAGCATCAGCAGCAATCAAGGAATCGTCGGACATCAGCAACGTCTGCATCAAGACATTGCAACAGCAATTGATCTCCCACGGTCAGCAGTTGGATTTGTCAGCGTATGGTGATTATCTCAATCACCTCATCGAAGGTCAGAGTGCTGTGCATGATGGACAATCGTCTAACGGCCATTAGCTTGGCCATATCCACCGCCACCGGGTGTCTGAATGGTTAGCACATCATGGGCCTCGACACGTACCTGTACCAGTGGTCCAAGATCAATTAGTGTGGATTCATTTTCGCGTTTAAGCGTATTTCCCCCGCATTTTGCAGGACTTCCGCCTGCGATACCTTTGGGCGGATACGTGCGATGTTGCGTGAGCATGGAGACATCCAGCGACTTGAGGAATTCAATTTCGCGTGTCACGCCATTACCACCACGGTGTAAACCATCACCGCCCGAATCTTGGCGAATCGCAAACTGTCTAACGCGTGCGGGATATTGGGTTTCGAAGACTTCCACATCGGTCATGCGCGTGTTGGTCATGTGCGTATGCACCGCATCCGTACCGTCAAAGTCCGGGCCGCCGCCACTGCCCCCGCAGATGGTTTCGTAGTATCCGAATTGCTGATTACCAAAAATAAAATTGTTCATTGTCCCCTGACTACCTGCCATGATCCCAAGTGCACCAAAGAACATATCCACGACGCGTTGGGACAACTCCACGTTGCCTGCTGCCACTGCTGCATGTTGTGTCGGGTCATCGCATTTAGGTGGGTTGAGCATGCACTGGGGCAGGATGATTTGGATCGGCTCCATTACACCACCGTTAAGCGGGATATCCTCATTAATGATGCATCGCATGCAGTAGAGGATCGCTGACTCCACGACTGCGCGGTTGGCGTTAAACGCGTTGTCATTCACCGGTCCGGTCCCCGTAAAGTCCACCGCCATTTTGTCGCCGTGAATATCAATGGCAACTGCTAACGGCGAACCATCATCCAACTTATCTTCAAAGCGATACTGCCCGTCGATAATTCGACTAATCGCTGCTTGACACTGTTTACTTGCTGCATCACGAATGTGCCCCATGTATGCATGTACGACCGGCCAACTGTGCATGGCGATAAGGGATTGAAGCTCACGCGATCCTAGTGTGTTTGCAGCTAAAGCAGCACGGATATCCGCAATGTTCTCATCCGGCGCCCGTGACGGATATGCCCCGGAAGTTAACGTGTTGCGCAGCGATGTTTCATCAAAGTGCCCCTCACGCATCAGTCGCAGATTGCTGAAGACCACGCCTTCCTCCGCCAGATTTTTGGCAAAGGGGAATGTCGAGCCAGGACGCTTGCCACCAATTTCCGCATGATGGGCTCGGCTGGCGGTGAAGAACTGTAGCTGCTTGCCAGTGGGATCAAACACCGGCGTGATCACTGTCAAGTCCGGCAGGTGTGATCCGCCTAAATCCGGATTGTTCGATAGATACGAATCACCTGGCCGAATGTCGGACACATGTTCAAGCAGACCTCGCACCGTCGCACCCATTGCGCCAAGATGCACAGGGATGTGCGGGGCATTGACGACCAGATCACCATGACTGTCAAGGATCGCACAGGAGAAATCCAAGCGCTCTTTGACGTTCACCGACAGCGATGTTTTCTGCAACGTCAACCCCATCTGCACAGCAATATGCGTGAAGTGATTGTTAAACAGTTCCAGTCGAATCGGATCGCACTGCGTCGTCTGATCCAAGTCCTGTAAGTGGGGCGATTGATCGTTGAGGATCAGGTCAAATTGTTCGTTGACCGTAGCAGTCCATCCCGGATCAATGACGATGGTACTGAGGTCTTCGTGGATAATAGCTGGGCCGATGAGTCGATCACCGGGTTGCAAATCAGCGCGTTCAAAACAGGCGGTGTCATGTGGCAAGGCATCAAAGTACACCGTGGACATCCGAGCAGGTTTGGGACGACGATTGACGGATTTTTGTGTGAGCGTCACGGGCTTGGGCATGTTACCTGTAACTTCCACGCGGAGGGTGACAATTTGAATTTCACGATCCAAGTGAGCATGACCGTAAAGCTGAGTATGCATTTGTTCAAAAGCGCCAGCCCACGCGCCGTCAGCAGGCTTGGCAATGGTGATGGCTGTCTGTTGTCCGGCGTATCGCAAATCCAGCAATTGCATCGGCTCATCAATATCCGACGGGGCGACTCCTTCAGCAAGTACCTGCTCATAGAGTGTCTTGGCTAATTGTTTGACGGTGGTCTGCAAGGTTTTGAGTGTCTGCTCATTGAGTGGTTTGAGAATGGTCTTTTCAGCAAAGCGTTTGACGTTTGCCATGCTGATACCATGGGCGCTTAGGACACCAGCCAGAGGATGCAGCAGAATCTCACGGATATGCAAGGATCGCGCGATCGCGCAAGCATGTTGCGCAGCGGCACCACCAAACGCGACGAGCACATGATCCGTCGGATCGTAGCCCCGAGCCGTACTGATGCGTTTGATTGCTGATGCCATTTTCAGGTTAGCGACACGTGTAAAACCATCTGCGATTTGGTGCAGACTCATGTTCTGATCCATGCGGTCGCGGAGAGCTTGTAATTTGAGTGTGACTGCATTGACATCCAGAGCAAATGGGAAGCGCGCCGGATCAATCTTGCCGTTAAAAAGGTTGATATCGGTAATCGCTAACGGGCCGTCTTTGCCATAGCAAGCCGGGCCAGGATGGGCGCCTGCACTATCCGGCCCGACGGTTAAGCGTTGACCATCAAAGTCACAAATGGAACCGCCACCTGCTGCGACGGTTTCGATTGCAAGCATTGGTGTGACCACGCGAATACCATCGATTTCCCCTGCATATTGGTATTCATAGCGACCATCAAAGCGACTGACATCTGTACTCGTTCCCCCCATATCAAAACCGATGGCTTGTTGGAATCCTGCCTGCTCTGCTGCATGTGCAAACCCGACGACACCACCTGCTGGCCCGCTGAGCAGGGAGTCTTTACCTGCAAATATTTCGGAGTCTACCAGTGCACCTGCCGAGGTCATGACCTTAATCGCACCCAGAGACTTGCGCAGGTTGGCCATGTAATGACGAATGACCGGCGAAAGGTAAGCATCAATCACTGCAGTGTCAAAACGATCCAATGCCTTGATTGTTGGGGATAGTTCCGACGAAACGGAGACCTGATCAAATCCCATCTCATGAGCGAGTTTGGCGATCTGCTGTTCGTGGTCATCGTTGAGATACGAATGAAGCAGACAGACCGCCAGGCTCTTGTATCCGCGCTCTTTGAGTTGGCCAAGTTGCGTTTGGACTTGATGCAAGTCCAAGGCTTCAAGCACCTGCCCATTGGCATCAAGGCGTTCGTTGATCTCAATGACATGGTTATGAAGGGGCTTGTGCTTTTGGATATTCAGTGCAAAAAGATCAGGTCTTGCCTGTGTGCCGATATCTAGTAAATCGCTAAAGCCTTTGGTGATGAGCATGGCCACGGGTTGGCCGTTTCGCTGCAATAACGCATTGGTCCCGCGCGTGGTGCCAAGACTCACCGACACCTTGCCGATGGGAGTGTGATCCGGCAGCTGCATTAACTCTCGGATCGCGATGATCGGCGAAGTGTCGGAACTGAGTACTTTGATGCGATGGATATTGCCCCTCGGATCACGTCCGATACAGTCCGTGAACGTACCACCGACATCGATCCAGAATGTCCAGTTGGATTGCATGGTTGAACATTATAGTGACAGCCCGGAATTTTATTTGGGGTGAGTCGTTCTGACCGCTTGCGGTTTAGCGCTCAAATGAATCAAACGTTTTTGACCACACCATCGCGGACGAAGATCAGTTGTGCGCCGATATGTTCAGGGGTGACTTTAAGCATGGCTGCAAGGGCTTTTCGGTAGGCTTGAATTTGCGGGCGATAGTAGTCGACCAATCCGTCATAGCCCGTTTCGCCAGGCGCGTCGGTCTTGTAATCCAGGATAACCGCGCGGTCTTGCCAGACATGCACGCGGTCGAGCATGCCCTGAACCAATCGTCCATCCATGAGCACCGCAAAGCGTTTTTCTCGCCACAATTGACAAGTTGCATCATCCCAATCCGAGGGTTGTTTGAGTGCATCAATCACCGCGGGCATCTGCAACATCTTCACGAAGCTGTCTGTGAATTCCGGTTCATGTTCGAGTTTTTCACTGTCTAGCAAGTCGATTAACGTTTGTTGATCGGGTAATGGCGTGTCGTTGCCAAGCCATGCGATTTCTTCAAAGAGTCGATGGATCACCGTGCCTCGCGATTGGCCGGATGTCTTGGTCATTGCCAGCAGGTCAGCGACGTTGACACTGCCACTGCCTTCAAGTTGCGAAGGCGCGATGCGCTGAAGAGAGCGTTGTCCTGCCTTGTTTTTGATGTTGATCGTGCAGGTCTTGTGTGGGGTGATGGCAACTTGTTGTGGTTTATCGTCGGCAGTTTGTGAGATTTGTTGATGCCATGCGGGTTGACCGTATTCAAAGAGCACCTGCCCATGATCCACGCGAATGTTATCTGGCTCAAGCAACGCATGGCGGAGAATCGCAGCTAGTGAACTGTCGGAATTACCAGTTGTACTCAGTGAACCATTCTTGTTTTCTTTAAGCGGTTGGGCATACAGATACAACGCATGCTTGGCGCGTGTCATGGCGACATACATCGCACACAGGTCATCGGTGAATCGGCGTTGATGCTCCTGTGCATAAGCTTCTTCAAGTGGTGGATACATCGCCCGCAATTCCTTGGTGGTCGATGCATAAACATATTCGACGGGAGCGGTCATCTGCGGACGTGAAACATAACACATGTTCTGCTGCATGTATCCAAGCTTGCGTTTAAGCACCGGCAGGAACACCGCATCAAACTCCAGCCCCTTGGACTTATGCACCGTCATCACCTGCACCGGCGATTGTTGACTGATAGGCACCTGTTTACTCTGCACGTACTGTGCGAACTCTGCAGGTTTGAGACTGGCAGATTGTGATGTTTCAAAATTCACCGCCAGTTGAATAAGTAACGTCAACCGCTCACTGCCACGGGCGTCACTGTGCTTGGCAAGCAAATTCGCCCAGTGACCGACCAGTCTTGGATACCCCATGCCTGCAAGTTGTTGGCGGATGGTCATAGCTAAACTTCGCACATCGCCGGGATGGTATCCGGTCATCCCCAGATATTTCCCCAACGGTGAATTGAGTAGTTCAAAGGCCGATGCCGCATGATCCGGTCGATCTGCCATGACCATCGCTGCAAGGATGCAGGAGACTGCCGGATCATCATGCAGGTAGACACCGCCTTCGCTGGCTACATCAATGTGCATTGCGCGCAGTCTCGTCATGTATTCCTGTACCTGTGCATTGGTCCAGACGAGTACGCCGATACTTGCGTGTGGTGATTGCTTATGCAATTGAGCAATGGCATGACAGACTTCGACGGTGTGCAGGTCAATGGCAGGCTCATCATCAAGTTCCAACACCTCGTCGGTGTCGGCGATGTCTTCACTGCCTGTGGCTTGAAACAGCACGTATCCTGGATGGTCTTGCGCTGCTTCGTGGTCCCCAAACCCTTTTTGCCACTGGTTAGCCCAACTTAGCAGGTCATCGTTGTTGATGCCCGGATTGTGTTCCAGTGAATTGAAGGTTGTATTGACCACATCCAGCACGATTTGCGAGCTTCGCCAACTTTGATCCATAGAGACGATTTCATGGTCCGCAGGATCAGCACTCAAGGCCATCTCTTCGCCGATGTGATTGAAAATTTCAGCACACCCGCCACGCCACCCGTAAATGGCTTGCTTGATATCACCCACACAGAAAAATCGCCGACTCCCAAAGCCGTCATCATGGGATCGGATTTCCATTGCCTGAGCGCGGAGGATGTTCCACTGTTGCAAGCTGGTGTCCTGGAACTCGTCGAGCATCATGTGTTCGATTTTCTGATCCATGCGATAAGCAAGGTCGACGAGAAATTCGTCATCAGGATTTTCAAACGCACTTTCGAGTCGTTGGGGGATATCACTATGCAGTAACGCCCGCGCATCAAGTCTCAATTGATCAAATAACTGGGCATATTGTCTAGCGATGGTGTACCGCGCGTGATTCAGATCACGTTGTTCTTGGAGCATGCACGCGCGAGCGTGTTGGATGAGCAGGTCATACACACGGATGACGGTTTCGGAGAGTTCAGCCCGACTGTAAATGGTTTCGTCTGCTTGCCGTTTTTTGGCGATACCGTCTTTGGTCAGGAACGTTTTCCATTGTTCGTTGGCAATTAATGCGACACTTGTCTGCCAGGCTTTTAGTGCATTGGCAACGGTCTTGCCTGCTTTGGTCTTGGGTAGTTCGTCTTCAAGATTATTAAATATCTCAACGAGTTGCTTGACCGCATCGTCGTCCATGAGTCCGGTGATTTGATAGTTAATCCACTGCGACTCATCGGGGGCCATCTTGTAAATGTCATAGAGATCATTGACGATGGATTGGAGGACGGAGATCACTTTCCCCGCGCCCCCAGCATCCGAGTGATACAACCTGCGAAACAGGTCCAGCAGGACAAACGGCTCGTTGTCCATAAGTACATGGTCGATGGCCTGCATCTGCAATTTCTGCATCGCAAAGTCAGTGACTTCGAAGACCTGAGCATTGTTTGGAAGCTGTAATTCCATCGCAAAACAGCGACCCATTTTCTGAAACAGACTGTCAAGTGTGCTGATCATCAGACGATGCAGATTGCTGGTCAGCGCCTTGAGATAGACGGTTTTTTGCGGGTCGGCTAACGCTTCACGTGCAGCATTCTGGATCACACGCTGCATGATTTCGTTGGCAGCTTTGCGCGTGAAGGTGGTCGCCAAAATGGACTGGGGTAACGCGCCATGTTGAACCATCTGCAAATAGCGATTAGTCAGTTGATAGGTTTTACCAGTTCCCGCTGAAGCGCGGACGATTTGATGAGGCTTGTCAGGAAGCAGACTCATTGCACACCTCCACTACTGAGCATTGCAGTGATCGGCTCAAGCTGTCGGTAGGGGTATGCGTCCTGACAAATGCCCCCAAGTCCATCGTCAAACATAGGCGGATCTTTGGGAGGCCAATAAATCCCCTGACGAATCTGGCGGATGATATCCTGTGCAATTTTAAATGCATCATCCAATTCATCAGTTGTCCAGCCGGCAGGATCAAAACCGATCTTGTCGAGCTTTTTGCCCAGTTGAATGTAGCCCAGTTCGACTTTGTCATCGTAGATTTCAGGCGACGCCAGAATGCGATATAACGGTAATTGCAGGTCGACCCATTGCATCTCGCCATCAGCATTTTTGACTTGATGTTTCTTGATTGGCGAGAAGCTGCTTTCGGACGTTTTGTAGTCCATGATCCGCAGCATGCCGGTGACTTGATGGCGATCCATCCGGTCGATTCTGCCTACAAGCGTAAAGGGATGCTGGTCGATGGTGATGGGGACTTCGTATTTTGATTCGATTTTCTCGGGGATGATCCGCCAGTCATCTGCGCGCATGCGAGCTTGCGCTTTGGCAAATACAGAGAGTCGAAGGCGGAGTTGTTCGCGTTGGATGACAACTGCGGGCAAGGGGTTTTTGCCGAAGTTCATGTTGCAGAATTTGTCGAGAAGTTCGGAGAAGTATTGTTCGAGCGTCACTGGATTGGTTTCGTCGATCAGATCGCTTTTACCAAAGGTCTCAAAAATATGGTGGGCTAGATTGCCAATGGCCATGGATGAAAGTTCAGGGACATAGGCTTCGACACTGCCGAGCTTGCGGACGTGTTTGAGATAAAAGCGGTATGGGCATTGAAGGTAGTCTCGGAATTTGGTGACGGATAACGAGGTGATCGGCTCAGACGGCGCGACAGGTTTGGGGAGTAGAAATTCATTGCGGTCCCCACTTGGAAGTAACGGCGGGTCAAATCGAACCGGCGCGTCAAAGTAATCGATCACCGTCCTGGCAAGCGTGTTTTCCGGGCATTGAAGCATTAACCGACTGGGAAGCATCGGTTCATTCCGCAGGTTCACCTGACCTGCAATTAAACGCAGATGTTTTTGACTGTGTATGAGCGCTTCAAGCATGTATCGGTCACGGGCAAGGCGGGATTTGTCACAGGTGAGTCCCAGTTTTTCGCAGATACTATCGGGTAAAAACGGGTCGATTTTTACATCACTAGGAACGAAGCCTTCATTGAAATTCAGGATGTACAAGTGCGGTGCATCATCCATGTGCAGTTCCAGCCAACCAAGAATTTCTGCAACCGGTTCAGCGCCCGGAGATGGCAGGGGCGTGTTGGCTAACTCCCCACGCAACAGCTCCACAGCCTGTTGCATATCCAGATCACCTGCGATGTCGTTGACCACTGTTGGACTTGTAAACCAGTCGCGCAGGACGTTGGCAATGTGTGTTAACGGTTCAATGAGAATCGCATCATCAGGTTTATGCGGGACGAGTTGCTGGTCTGCATAAATTTCTGAGAGCAATTCACTAAACTGCTGCGCCCAGTGTGCCAAACTGCCTTTGGTGGTCAGATGTTTTTTGATCAGTTCCTGAATGTGCTCATGTGCAGCAAGGAGTGTTTGTTGTTTATCTCCCATCCCCGGACTCTTGTCGGAGATGCGGTTTTGCAGATGCTCGGACATGTACTGGTCAAGTTGCGTGTGATCCAATGCGGGGAGTTTAAGGTAGAGATACTGCTGTAAATCCGGGTGACGCAGCAGGACGGTGAGGTCCATTGTCAGCGAGCTTTGGGCGAACTGTGCAATGGCAGTGAGTAATGACACCGGTCGACTAAGGAGGATGTCACGCTGCTGATGCCAGCGTGATGCGAGACCGGAGGATTGGGTGAGTTGTTCGACGAGCGTGCCAAGTTGTTCATCGGCTACGCCAAGTGTCAGTTGATCGGAGTTAAGCTGCTGTGTATCGGTAATGGTTTGCAGATCACTGAGCATGGCAGCAATCTGATCCGTAGGCTGATTGGCAACGATACGCATTTGGCTTGGGATCGTCAGTGGCTGTTTATGCCAGTGTTCGACATGCAATTGCCCGAATGATCCGAAGTGCGACTGGTGGGATTGCGGGGCATGGATTAGCGCTGTGCAATGATCGGCGACTGCATCAAGCATCTTGGCGGTGAGTCTGTTCATGTCCACCGTGCCGACGAGCGTGATCGGGCCATCATATTGAATGCGACCTTGCTCAAGGGCATTAATGCGTTCGATGTTCAGATCATGCAGGTCGTTTTCAGCAAGCAGTTGGACATAATGGTCATGAATCTGAGTGATGGTTTCCCAACGCAGATGTTGATTAAAGTCCGGCCAGTCGGTCGTCTGCTGCATGACATGGCTGGGGACAAGGCCGGCACTACCGAGCGTGTTAAACAATCGCTCGATGGGATTGATCAGTGACAACCATGCCATGGTCAGAGATTTGTCAGGTGGAGCAGGGGTGATTTGAGCAAGGGCATCCTCATCCAATTGCTGAACCGCGCGAACCAAAACCAACTGCAACGCAGAAGGGCAGGTGATCGGCGGCAGGTCAGTGATGAGTTTTTCAGCCAACGATCCGATGGTGGTGATGGTTGGTGGATCGACAAGGTGGCCATCGCTTTTAATGAGTAACAACTCCATGAGCCGACGTCCAGCACGTGAACCGGGCATCACCAGCAGATGATCCGGATGAGCAGGCTCACCAAGCAGCCAATCCGCAGCAGCAGGCAGGGCAGGTCCGGTCCAGTCCAGAAAGACACGCTGAGTTGGCATGTGTGCTTATCCCCATCGGTTGAGTGAAAAATGACGTAAGCATTGTAACGTGGATAGGTGACAGGTGAGGTCGTCAAAGGTGTTTAGGGAGTACGGAGTTGCAAACCGCTTGCGGTTGAGCGCTGCGAGAATCTATTGGACACGTAAACCTATTCGAGTCTCGCCGGTACGCTAAACCGCAAGCGGTTTTAAAATTGATCAAATCCCAAATCCCTTTTTTTTACCGCTTTGGCAATATTGCGACTGGTTCTCTATAATGTCGTACATGAGTAATATCGAAGAACGTATCGCCCAATGGGAAAAAATGACCGCTGAAGCCCCCGATGGCATGAGCTGGTTTAGTCTTGGTAATGCCTATCGTGATGCCGAGCGTGACGCCGAAGCTGCCGCGGCTTACGAGAATGCCATCCAGTTGGATCCGACCATGTCTCGTGCGTATCAACTGCTCGGCCAGACGCTGATCAAAATTGATCGCAAACATGAGGCTGGCCCGATGCTCACGCAGGGGTACAACATTGCTGCCAAACGCGGTGATGTCATGCCACAAAAGGCCATCGGCGAACTGCTTCAAAAACTCGGTCTTGCCGTCCCCGAAGTAGAAGTCGAAAAACCCACCGTCGAAATCACCGGCGATCAGGTGTTGGACCGACTCACCGGCACGCCTGGCAACAAAATGCCCGACCCGCCGATGCGAGGTAAGCTTGGTCAATTCATCTTCGCCCACTACTCCATGGAGACCTGGCGGAACTGGATTGCTCAAGGCACCAAAGTCATCAACGAACTGCGTCTGGACTTCTCACGTGATGATCATCAAAAAGTCTACGACCAGCACATGATGGAATATCTGAATATCACTCAGGAAGAAGTCGACAATTTCGTGCCTGAAACGAAATAAAATCGCATCGTTAATCAAACCAAACAAAAAGCACCTGCCATATGACAGGTGCTTTTTTTGTAGATGCATCTTTCAGGAATGGATGCAGGATGAGTGGGTTTGATCAAAAGGGACTAGCCACTAGCCACTAGCGACTAGGGAAAGACAAAAAGACATTTGAAAACAGGCGGTCATACTCTGTCTTAACCCTAGTCCCTATGCCCTATGCAACTGCCCAAGTTATTCGCCGGTGTACAGCTCGATGATCTGCATTTGTGGGGCATCGACACCGTTGTCCGGTTCGCAGGACATGGGATACGTTCCCCACCATGGGCCGCCTGCCCAATACGTGCCACTGACACCGTTGGCTTGCAGGTGTGCAAGGAAGTTTTCCAGCACGACGTTCCATCGACTGTCATCATCAGGGACACCGTATTCACCGATGAAGCCCTGGTGATTGTGTTCAGCTAACCAGTCGATAAAGGGTTGGACGCGATTGACGCCGATGTTGGGATAGGCACCTTCATCGTCATAGCTTTCGTTGTAGGTTCCTGAATTGTTGTCATCAAAGTATTGATGCGCTTCATAGATGACCATATCCAGGGGGTCGGTGACGTTGAGGTTTTCGTTGTAGTTTCGCCATGAATGAGCGCCACTCCAACCTTCGCCACCGACGATGATCCAATGCGTACTATCCACCAAACGAATACCGTCGGCAGCGGCTTGTGCTGCGATGGGCCAAGTCCCGCCGGTGGCATGGGGTTCGTTCATGATGCCGTACCCGTAGATGTTCGACTGGTTCTTCCAGTGGTCTGCGAGCTTGTTCCAAACGTCTTTGTAGTGTTCGTAGGTGACCTGTGTTGAGCCGATGAGATAGGAATTGCCATCCGCCAATTTGTAGTGAGCATAGTTGTGCATGTCCAAAATGACTTGCATGCCACGTGCCTGTGCGTAGCCTATCACGGTGTCGAGCCGTGCGAGTTCTTCGCTGCGTAGTGCGCCGCCGGGAGTCGGTTGGACTCTTTCCCATCTAAAGGGGATCCGGATCAGATCAAGGCCTTTGGCATGGTAGTAATCGAATTCACTTTCATTGGGGTAGATGTAGTTGTATCCATAGTTCAGACTCCGGGCATCCCCAAATTCACCGCCTGCAAGGTTCACGCCGAACATCAGGGGTTGCTGATTTTCTGCTGCGACGTTGATGGTCATGGTCGCACCTGCGTTGGCAAAGATGACGCTGAAATCTGCATCACCGATGGCTGCGGAGTTCACATCGTAGGTGCCTGAAGGCAGATCGGTATTGCCGACTTTCCAGCTTGCCAGTTCGATGGTTTCGTAGCTGCTGTGGACGAAGATTTGATACGAACTATCCATGACTAGATGCGCGCCGTTGAGTCCAAGGAAGCTTGAAGACGGCCAATCTGCTTTGATTTGGGTGTAGCTGCCAAAGAGGACGGTGACACCTTCCAGATCAGGCAGGCTGATGCTTGAGCGGATGTAGTGGGTGCCCGAAACGTCGAGGATGTCTGCGTCAATGATGGTGTTATTGCCAACCTTCCAGCCGAACCCGCCGACGGTGACAGTGAGTGTGCCATCGCCAGTGATCAGTGTGTTGGTGGAGTTGAACTCGCGACTGACATAGATGTTCAGATCATCGGTGAATTGAAGTTCCGTGTCATAGGTTCGTAGCACTTCGCTGTCGATGACTGCATCATTACCAAGGTTATCCATGGTGAACGTTTCAAGTGCATCAAAGGTCAACCACCAGTCGGGCATGTCAATAATCCCAGCTGCTTGGCCATCAAAATCAGTGAACGTCACATCAGTCGAGGATTGGATCGTATCGCCGCTACCTGGGACACCTACGGGTGCCCAGTTGTCCGCAGCATCCCAGACGCCTGGCAAATAGAACCCGTCATAGATGTAGGTCATTGCCTGCGATGCCACGGTGATGCTCATCGTCGAGCCGCCGTTGGAAAAGATCACACCAAAGTTCGCATCACCAATCGATGCCGAGTTGATGTCATACGTCCCCGGTGGCAGAAGTGTTGAACCGACCTGCCATGTGGCAAGTTCAATGGTTTCGTTACTGCTATGGACAAATATTTGATACGAACTATCCATGACCAGATGCGCACCGTTAAGTCCAAGGAAGCTCGATGTGGACCAGTCGGCTTTGAGTTGGGTATAGCTGCCAAAGTTTACGGTCACACCTTCAAGGTCCGGGAGGCTCGTACTTGAACGGATGTAGTGAGTGCCTGAGACGTCCAGGGTGTTGGCATCGACAATGGTGTTGCTGCCAACCTTCCAGCCAAAACCACCTGCTGAGATATGCAAGGTACCATTGCCGGTGATGATGGTATTCGTGGTGAAAAACTCACGACTGACGTTGATATCCAAGTCGTCTGCAAATTGAATTTCCGCATCCAGAAATTGCAGGACATAACAATCCATGACGGCGTCACTGCCAAGGTTGTCCATGGTGAATGTTTCGTAGGCATCAAATTTCAATGTCCAACTTGTGGATTGAATGCTGCCAACCGATTGCCCGTCGAAGTCGGTGAAGGTTGCGTCAGTATTGAAGATTGCGCTGTCACCACTACCCGGCACCGTTGCCGGACTCCAGTTGCCGGTTTGATTCCAAACCCCCGGACTCTGACTGCCGGTGTAGGTTTCGCCAAAGGCAGAAGGTGCAAACAGCAAACAGCCAATTGCAAAGCACAGCAGTCTGCTAAGTAAAAGTGTTCGGTGAAGGGGGATGGTGAACATGCGTTTCTCCTGACAAAGACAAAGGTGAATATGTGGACAGTCGCGAATAATCAGCGCACCGATAGCGTGTCTCTTTTGTTGAATCCGAGACATCGAACAGCTTGCCAGTGAACTGGTTTGCCGTTTGAGGTATTCAAATCAAATCAGCAGGAATCAGCGTCTTCCTGCTTCAAGGGTCCAGCGATGTGACATGGCTGGGTTGATATATTGAGTCCTGTTTTTTCTTACGCATGTTGATCGTTGACAAATAGTTTAGATGTATCGGCAGCGAATCATCCGAAAACCAGAAAGTTTGTAAAGCATATGCATAGCAATATAGCTTTGTCAATGATACTGGGAAGTATTTTTTGATAAAAAACGGTTTTTATTGGGATTGATTTTGTAAACAAGTAACTTGAATAACTTGATTTGTGTTCAATAATGGCGGGTTGACCGAAAAAAGCGAGCCGTTGGGAAGATATGTGTGAGTCATAGGCTTTAACACAGTGAAAAACGCTGGCTACGACTCATTGCTATTAATTTGCTATATTTTATAGGTGTCGGAATCACAAGGGGAGGGGGCTGTGACAAACGACCATTGCTTATTGGCTGATGCTTAGTTTTTGAGAAACGGATTGTTCACGCGTTCGTTGCCGATGCTGCTCGATGGGCCGTGACCGGGGTAGATGGTCATGTCGTCAGGCAGGTTCATCAGTTGGCTATGAATACTTTCCATGAGTTGATGAATGTCGGATGTTGGGAAGTCGGTGCGACCGATGGAGTTGGCAAAGAGGGTGTCGCCGACAATCGCCTGCTTGGAGGCGTGATGTATCAATGCGATCCCGCCCGGAGAGTGTCCGGGGGTGTGTCGGACTTCAAATTCCTGATCATTGAAACTCATAATGTCACCATGCTTAAGGAGCTTGGTTGCAGCGGGTGCAACTATCGGCATGCCTGTAAATGCGGACAGGTTGAGCGTGGGGTCATCCAGAAATTTCTTCTCATCTTCATGAATCAAAATCGGCACGTCCGGCCAAAGCTCATGGATGTGCTCCAACGATCCAATGTGATCCACATGAGCATGCGTCAACACAATCCGGACTGGATGAAGGTCATTGTCGGTGATGTAGTCCAACAGTGCTGTAGGTTCAAAACCACAATCGACGATCCAGCAGTCTTTGGAGTCTTGGGAGTGGACGACGAAGCAGTTGGTCTGCCAGTCACTTAATGCAAAGGATTTGATAATCATGAGTAGTGAGTAGTGAGTAGTGAGTAGTGAGTAGTGAGTAGTGAGTAGTGAGTAGTGAGTAGTGAGTTAAGGATCATGGGGTTAAGCACAGGATGTCAATCCGGTGCAGGTTCAGTAGATGATACTCAAAATTCAGCAGTGTATCTGTGAGGTGGTCAATTAGACTTGTGATGCATCAGAGTCTGAACATTTTAACGGGTGAGTCAAGATACGATAGTCTTCGACGACTTTGCCAGCGATGAGATGCTCTTGAATGATGCGTTCAAGCACTGGCGGGGTGCATCGGGCGTACCAGACCCCTTCGGGATAGACCACTGCAATTGGACCATCCATACAAATGCGCAGGCAGTTGGCTTTGGTTCGGAAGATGCCGCCTTGTTCGGAGAGTCCAAGTTCTTTGAGTCGGGTTTTAAGGTAGTCCCATGCTTCAAGGCTCAGTTGTTTATCACAGCACTTGGGTTTGGTTTGATCGCAGCAAAGCAGGATGTGCCTGCGCGTGTCATTGATCCCCAGTGACTGTGCCGTTTGCAGGAGATTGGTTTTGTCAGTTAAAGGCGGGGGCGGTGTGTTCATGATCTTAATGGTATCAAAACCGCTTGCGGTTTAGCGCTCCAAGAAATTGTTTGACACCTAAATCTATTCGAGTCTCGCCGGTACTGCTAAACCGCAAGCGGTTTTTTTAAATGAACCCAATCCCTGTATTATCTATTTGTCCTGGATATAAAGACTCCGCCCTTGTGGGGTGATCGCTGGACGCTTATCATTCTCATCTATGGAATGCAGCCCGAAACTCAATGTGACGCCTAAACACCTGGATGTGAAACGTGATCGTGGGATCACGATTCAGTGGTCCGACGGGTCGGTGAAGTTTTACAGTGTGGTGTTACTACGTAAGCAGTCGCCCTCAGCCGATGCTCGGCAGTTGCGTGAGGAGATGGCTCGGAACCCGTTGACGGTGCTGCCTGCTGGGGCAGTGGGTTCCAGTAAGGATTTGACGATTGAGAATGTTGAGCCGGTGGGGCATTACGCATTGCGAATCATCTTCTCAGATGGGCATGACACAGGCATCTATAGTTGGCCATATCTATGGAATCTCCCCGGCGAGGCTTCCAGTGTATCTGAGTAATTCGTCCAGATGATATCGCATTTGGCGTGTGCAAAATTTAAAAAGCTTAACCGGATTTTCATAAACAGGCATTTGCAGCTATCCTATTGCCACGTTTGGCAGGAGACACCCACGTTATGCGAACCATAGCCAGCCTTTTTGGACGTTCACCATTTGGCCCCATTCAAGCCCATATGAACAAGGTTGCTTCATGCATTGACCTGACACAACAGGTAACCGATGCATACTTGGCAGGACGTTTTGACGAAGTTCAAGAGCTTCGCCCGCGGATTAGTGATGCTGAATACAAAGCGGATCTGGTTCGTGATGACATCCGTAACCACTTGCCTAAGAGCCTGTTTATGCCGATTGATCGGCGTGATCTTTTGGAATTGCTCATCACGCAAGACCGTATTGCCGGATGTTGTGAACGCACCGGGCATCTGCTTTCTTTGGTGAGCTTTACGATTCCCCAGGTCTTGGCTGATGAACTTAAAAAATACGTTCAGATCAATTTCGAAGCCTATAAGTTGTCTCATCAAATTGTCGAGCAGATTGATGAACTCATCGAGTATGCCTTTAGTGGCAGTGAAGCTGAGAAAGTCAAAGACCTCGTCGAACAGGTGGCTCGCAAGGAATACGAAGCCAGCAAGTTTGGTTGGAAATTCCTGGGCTTGATTTATCAGGAAGAAGCGTCGCTTAAAAAGTCTGAGTTTAATCTACTTCAGCGTTTGATTGAAGAACTTGGAATGGTATCGAAGCTTTCAGAACTGGTTGCCAACCAGATTCGCATGACGTTGGAACGCAAGTAGATTTTTTCAGGATACGCAATGGAACCCACGACTCTGATCACAGCGCTTGCCATCTGCTTTGGCTTTTATATGGCATGGAATATTGGTGCCAACGATGTCGCTAACGCGATGGGGACATCGGTGGGCTCGGGTGCATTGACGCTTCGTCGAGCCGTGTTATGCGCAGCTGTCCTTGAGTTTGCCGGGGCATATTTTGTCGGCATGCATGTGACGGATACTGTGCGTAAAGGCATCATTGATACAAGTTTATTTGAAAATGATACGCGAAGTTTCATGCTGGGTATGCTTGCGGCATTACTGGCAGCGGGGGCATGGTTGCAATTGGCGTCCTATTTTGGCTGGCCAGTCTCCACAACGCATTCAATTGTAGGTGCGATTGTGGGTTTTGGCGTCGTGTACAAGGGTGTTGACGCTGTTCAGTGGAAGGTCGTTGCGGGTATCGTTTCAAGTTGGGTGGTTTCACCTGTACTTGCTGGCTTTATCAGCTTTGTGATTTTCCGTATCCTGCATAAACAGATTTTTCGAAGCGACAATCCGGTCATTGCTGCCAAGCGACTGACGCCGTTTCTGGTCTTTATGGTGTTTGTGATTTTGACCTTTGTGATGGTTTTTAAAGGTCTTAAGCATCTGCATTTGGATATGTCGCCTGGGATGGCAACGGCAGTGGCGTGTGGCGTAGGCCTGATTGCTGCGGTGATTTCAGCCTTTTTGGTTCGCCTGCTCAAGAACGAAGGTTTGGCTATACCGGTTCAGGCATTTCACGAAACGTCTGTGAGTCGAGCCCTTCGCAAAGCACGTAAGCATCTGCGTCGAATCAAGCATCAGACCGAAGATGAGTATGTCAGTGAAGCCTCCGAATTACTTCAAAACCTTGATGATTTGGCAGATCGGATCAATCGGGAGCAGGAAGAAAAACAGAATCAAGTCCAGCCCAAACTCTCAACCCAGGCCTCGCAGCATGCTGCTGTGGAACGGATCTTTGTGTATCTGCAGATTCTTTCAGCCTGTTTTGTCGCCTTTGCCCATGGTGCCAATGATGTGGCTAATGCGGTCGGTCCTTTGGCTGCGGTCATTTCGACAGCCAAAGAGGGCAAGATACTGGCCGAAGCAAACGTTGATCCACGCATCTTACTCCTTGGTGGTGCCGGTATTGTAATCGGTTTGGCGACATGGGGTTGGCGTGTGATTGAGACCATTGGTAAACGCATCACTGAACTGACACCTACGCGTGGTTTTGCTGCCGAGTTTGGTGCTGCCACCACGATTGTGATCGCTTCAAAGCTGAAATTGCCCATCTCCACGACGCATACACTCGTCGGTGCCGTGCTGGGCGTTGGCTTAGCAAGGGGCTTAAGTGCCTTGAACTTAAACACCATTCGCGATATCGTGATTTCATGGGTCGTGACACTTCCAGCGGGTGCAGGTTTGGCGATTGTCTTTTTCTATGGCCTTCGTCTCTTTGTCGGGGCTTGATGTTACCAGTCAGGCCTGCCGTGATCCCAGTATGTTTGCACTGTCACTTTCGTGGTTGTGCAAACAAGACATGATGGGAAGGTTCGGGGCAAATGAAACTTACACTTCTGCGACATGGTATTGCGCAAATACGTGATGGCATCATGCTTGATGCTGAGCGTAAACTCACTTCAAAAGGCGTCCAACGGACTCAACAGGCTTTGATAGGGCTAGCAACCTGTTGTATGGATGTGGATGTAATTCTTACCAGTCCAAAGCTTCGAGCGCTCCAGACGGCACAAATGGCGTCTGAGATTCTGGATGTGTCGGTGCATGTAGAAAACAGTCTTGCTCAGGAAGACTTGCTTGCAATTATCAAAACCCTTGAAATGCATCCAGTTGATCACGTGATGATTGTCGGTCATGAGCCCACTTTTACGCAGTTGGCTCAATATTTGTGTACGTCACAAAACGCCACTGATGTGATATCACCCATGATGGTTCTCAAGAAATCTGGTGCCATGCAGTTGGAGCTTGAAAGGACTTGTGCCGGACATCTACGTCGACCTGGATGCCTTTTGTGGCTGCTTCAACCGAGCATATTGCGTGTGCTTGGTCGGCAAGCAAAGTAGTTCAAAAACGTAAAGCATTCTCGAATCACTAACTTTTGGTAATCATTGATTTTCTGAGGGTTCATTGGGTCAGCAAACCGTCTAAAGTTTCCTGATCGATCCTGCGGACACTTTGAATGGTGATTGATCTTTTTGAATACCATGTCGCTCTTTGAGCTGATCTCGCAATAGTCCTATTTGTTAATTTGTCCGTTATAGTTTGTTTTTCGTTCAAGTGTATTGCCCCGTGGATGACGCGCGAGCTGTCAGCTCGCGGCTATTGAACCTGCTTTTTCAAAAATCACACACACAACGAGTCATACCAATCACGTTAAAACCTCGTGCTTAATTGAGCACCGCATGTCAATGCGGTGCAGGTCAGACTGTTGATCAAGGCA
>MDTD01160523.1_pt1 | contig 41662 bp, 37 predicted proteins | sample 811221 | NCBI WGS metagenome assembly MDTD01 (sample SAMN05326646, study PRJNA326480) | marine metagenome | isolation source: seawater | place: Pacific Ocean: South West | collected 2011
CCATCACGCTCTAGCGAGTCGATGTATCGACCCAGACTCGTCCATGCCACGACCCACACTCGCGACTCCCCGTTGAGAAGGTTCGCTTTTCTCCCACATAACCGTTGGATTCTTTTCACATCGTCTACTCCAAGACATGTGTCGGACGGCATCGACGTTGACGTATTGGTCGTGGGCGCAGGCCCTGGAGGCGGAAATGCAGCACTTCAATGTGCGAGGAAAGGCCTCAGTACCCTCATTATCGAAGATCACTCCGAGATAGGAACTCCGGTTCACTGTGGAGAGTGCATTTCCGATGAAGCCGTGGCTAATCTGAATCTTCAATTGCCCGAAGAAGTGATCAGCAAGAGGGTCAATGGGATAAGAGTGATTTTTCCCGACGGAACTGAGAAACAACTCACTGAGACCGGCTATGTATTGGAGAAGCATCTCTTCGAGCGATGGATCGCAGAATCTGCTGTTAAAGAAGGCGCAGAACTCGTCTTAAAGCACAAACTCACGTCCATGGAGAGAATCGAGCAAGATGGCGAATTCAAGGGATGGAGATGCGATGGCAAGGGGGACAGATTCCCGATATCGGCCAAGATAGTAATTGACGCGTCAGGGGTGTCTGCTGTATGTTCAAGATTCATCAAACCCGATGGGAGTAATCCTTTGAACGATAAAGGAAAAGTCGTTGCCGGCATGCAGTACGAGCTAACAAACGTCCCTACAGATGGGTATCTGGATTTCTATATATGGCCGAAATACGCTGAAAAAGGATACCTTTGGATGATTCCAAAATGTGATGGAAGAGCTAATGTCGGCCTCGTAACCGAAGACAGGCCGAGAGCAAAGAAGGCTTTGGACGAATTCATCGAAGATACACATTTCAGGGGCCTTGAACAAAAACTACCTTCTTGGAAAGAGAAAGGAAATCCTGCCTTTGGCGGTACCATACCTATCTCAGGCCCATTCGAAAACACACATTATGATGGTCTGATGCTTGTCGGTGATGCTGCTGGATTCACTTCACCTCTATTCGAAGGCGGCTCGCATCTTGCTCTGAAATCTGCTGTTTTTGCAGCTCAAACCGCTGCGATGGCGATATCTCAGTCGGATCTGAGCTCCGAAATGATGTCTGCCTATACCCGCTCTTGGAAGGCAGAGTTCCCTCCATACCATAAAATTCTGAGAGGTAAAAATGCACTTTTCCAATTGACCGAAGAGGAGATGTCTGTGATGGCCACTTGTTTCCCCGATGAGATGTCCGACATGGGCGCTTCGGGAAAGGCGATGGTCGGACTACGCGTACTATTTAGGAGGCCATCTCTGTATTCCAAGAGAATAGTATCTGCGATGCTCGCTTTCGGATATAGCAGGGCTAAGTACTACGGATGGTAAGCACGTGCTTCCTCTATCCGGGCGTTTGATACTTCTGACAGCGTCAATAATATCGCTGATGTGGGCATCATCATCGAAGATATCCAGACGTCTGCCTTTGTCGATTCTGGCCGCCATCCAGTCAATGCCATTCACTCTGATAATAATTGCATTCATAGCGAATTGGGACTCTCTCGATCTAGTATCGAGACTGGGCGGTGACGATCTCCCCCTCCTCTACAGAATATCTGCAGTATGGGGCGGACGTTCCGGCCCGCTTTTGATGTGGTGCACATGGTTGGCCATAGGCTCAGTGGCTCTTTCCAAAACAAGTCCAAACGGACAAAATTCCTTGAGAATGGTCGTCGGTCTAAACGGCATCCTACTTTCAATTTCCGTCCTCCTGGACCCATTTGCCCCCTCCTCAGGTTTCAACAACTATCTCAATCCACTACTTCAGACTGATTTGATGGTAATACACCCTCCAGTCATCTTTGCATTCTACACCTTGTGCTTGATCCCTGCAATCATATCTGTTTCAGGATTATTGGAAGATCGTGATGAGATCTCCCTGCATGACGAAATCCTGCCTTGGGCTAGGGCCGCATTCGTGGTTGGAACTGCCGGCATCGGTCTTGGAGGGTTGTGGGCATATACTGTACTCGATTGGGGAGGCTATTGGGCATGGGACCCTGTTGAAACAGCATCTTTCCTGCCTTGGGTATGCCTGATTGCTGTTCTTCATGCTCGAAGTCAGGCTTCTGTGAAGGCACGTAAAGCCAGTCCTGCGGTTATGATTGGCGTCGGTGCGCTTGCAATGCACTCTACGCTTGTCACACGCGCGAACGGCGTTTGGTCCTCGGTGCATTCTTTCGCAGCAGACGGTGCAGGGTCGGAATCTTCAGACCCATATCTGAGGATAATTTCCTTGGCAAGCGAGGGTGCTGCTGGCGTGGAGGTCATAACATACCTGATCATAATCATAGTTCTTGGATTAGCTTTGATGAATCATCTCCTCAAAGTGCAATCGAAGATGCTTCAGAAGATGGGTAGGGCTTCAATGAGAGACGCCTCTCCTTTATTGGCGGCCAGTCTGATTCTTGCCACGTTGATTGTCGGAATATTGACCGGATCAACACTTGTTTTGGTAGTCGGTCTTGCTTTGATGACTCTAATTGTGGAGGGTGACTCAGAAGAAATTTCAACGGTATGGATTTTTTCTGGTGTCGCATTGTACCTGTTTGCAAGTTGGTCATGGGCAGCGTCCCTCCCGCTGGCAGTCTCCGGGATGGCTATTTTTCTAGTTCCGTGGGTTTTGACGCCTCCTGACGATGAATCTGAATCTCTGCTAGAACCAATTTTCGACCCTAGGAATCAAAATCGGGTTTCCAGAGCATCTCCCTGGTTTGGTGCAATAGCATATCTTGGTTTAACTTGGATGCTGCTCACAGCAGAAATAGATGGGACAAGTCTCGAGGCACATGAGATATTTGGAGCCCCAATTCTAATCATTCTTGCACTTTCACTCACAGTATATTCCTGGGGTAAGGGCAATGACGGAAGAGTGGGCATATTCGCGGTAATTGGCACTCTAGCAATCTCGCTGGCGATAGGCGCTATGTCAAACGGCCTCAATCTTCCGGGAGACCCTGATCGGAATTTCACTGAGAGCCTTACAAGGGGACAAGTTGCTGGCACTATTCTAGCCTGCTTGGTTGTCGCATTGCCTCCTACTTTGATTGAGATGTGGAAGTCAGTACGTACATCTATTTCTTCCAGTGAGCGTTTGTATCCTGCCAGGTGGAGTCTCCTGGATCGGCGTAAAGTAGGCTCTAGCATCGCGCACGTAGGCATACTGTTTTTGCTTCTTGGACATGTCCTTACGACCACCCTTGTCGATAGAACAGACCCTTCTCATCTGGTAACTCTAGTTAGGGACCAACCTGTCGAGCATGCAGGTTACACTCTTACATTCACAGAGGTAAACGCGATAGATTCTGAGGATTCAGCATACGAATACTCAATTGCCAATGGATTCGTGGAGTTCCAGATCGAGATTCATGATATGGATGGCAATTATGTCGAGACAGCAAGGCCCGGAATATTACGATTCGACACTCCATCCGGCGAGATCCTCACAAGATCTGAAGTTGATCGGATCTTCCAGATTCATGGAGATTTGATGTTCATACTTGATGTTGCCCAGGCTAGTCGAGCATTAAATGAGTTAATGTTCGGGGAGATTGAAGATATTGATCGAGTGGGCGTCACTGTATACGACCTACACGGCAGCCATATGGTCTGGGTTGGTTGGATTTTACTGCTTGTCGGAGGCTCTCTAGCCCTATCAAGCCACGATTCTAGGCGGACCCCATCAACCGACTGAATGAAAAGGGGCCAGCAGGTCGCCGGGCCCACTGGAGGACCTAGGATGAAGAAGGGGACCATCGTTCACATCGATTACGATCTATACAATGCAGATACTGAATCGCTACTAGAGACCACAAGAGAAGATGTTGCCAAGGAGCATGAAATACACGATGAGCGCCGAACGTACAAACCAATGATCACTGTCATTGGAGATGGCAGACTCATCAAAGGCTTTGAAGAGCATCTCGAGAGTGCGAAGGAGAAGGAAGAGTACACCTTCGATATTGAACCAGAGGATGCTTATGGCGACCGTGATGGTAACCTTGTTGAGACGGTTGGAATGAATGTCTTGATGCGAAGCGTCCGAGACCCAGATACTCTGGCCATAGGTTCACAGGTCGAAATCAACGGAAGATCCGGGGTTCTACAGATGGCTCGTGCCGGCCGCGCACGAATTGACTACAACCATCCTCTCGCGGGAGTCAAGTTGCGATACACGTATTCAATCGTAAAAGTCGTGAAGCAGAAGAAGGCAAGAGTTCAGACTTTACTTGAGATGAATACTGGTAGAGACGACTTCGAGGTCAAATTCGAGAAAGATGATGTAACAATTACTCTGCCCGAGTCAATTGCATATGACCAGAACTGGCCATATGCCAAGTTTAGCCTGGTCAGGACACTTAGAGAGCATCTCGGCGTCGGAGTAGTGGTATTCCGTGAAGTACACGAACCAAGAAAGGTCGATGAAGAAGAATAACATCAAATTAAGTGATAGTGCCACTGCTTGAAGTCGTGAGATACTACCATCTAATCCCGATAGCCGCGCTCGGAGTACTGCTAGCCAGTACACCTGTAATCGCTCAAGAGGACGATGTAATAATCACGGTCGATAGCACAAATTTGCAGTTTAGCCCTTCAGAAGTCACAATCACGGAAGGCCAAGCGGTCCGATTCTTCTGGTCAGGAGAATTATTGCCTCACAATGCAGTATCCACAGAAGGCACATTTGATAGCGGCGATCCATCCAGAAACGTAGACTACAGATTCGTGTTCGAGATAGGCATGAATGGCACTTATGAATTCGTTTGCGAACCACATGAGCAGCTTGGAATGATTGGAGAAATAACCGTCCAACCAATGAACGAAACGCAAGATGAAAATGGAGAAATAGAACTGGAAAACTCAGAATCAAGTAAAGAACGATTTCACATCACATCATATGGGTTGGTGCTGTTCGTTTTGTTGATCAGTGTCCTTGTTTTCTACAGTAACGCAACTCTAAAGTCAACCAGATCTCGAAAAAAGTAGTCATTCGCCTCTCGGTACTCACAGGGCACGTCAAAGCCGGAGCTCAGTTGACCCTCTTGTCGTCATCGAGGCGCCCCTTCCTATCGGCTGACACAATTCAATGCTTGGAATGGAAGCAAAACTTCCAAATGACCGCTCCGTTGAAATCAAATCGAGTACTCTCAATCTTCGATGCGCGCCTCCGCAATGGCGATGACGACCCTCATCCTAGCAGCAGGAGTATTCTCCGGATGTCTTGGATTAGTGCTTCAACGTGAAATCATGGAAGACATGCGAGAACCGCCTGAGACAATACTTCGAGAAGAATCAATCGGTTTCGACCACACATTCACATCAACAGGGTTCGACTCAACCGACTATTACAATGAAAGCACCATGGAGATAGATCCTAGTGTGCAGAGTATGTCCATATCTTTCCGTGCCCAGATGCCTCTTTCCGAGACATTCGAGAGTCTTATCGGGAATGAGACAAACCTAATTCGATATGTCGATGCAAAACTATGGGCCCCAGGATCAAAATCAGCAGGCGGTGACCCCTTCTGGAAGATACGTGTAACTCAGGACCATCCACTTGAGAGGTGGGACTATTCTGGCATGGAATTCAGCGAGGGGATATGGACCTTAGAAGTGGATGCAAGAGGATATGGATGGGAGCCTGGCATAGAACAACTCACTGCCAAGGACCATTTTGACGTATTCGTAACCATCACAAAGCCATGTATCAGGTTCGCTGAAATTCATGAGTCTGACGATTGCACTTTCCAGTCAGAATTGGATTAATCGTACAACTCTTCCCTCATACGTCTACGGAGCGCTTATGAACGCCCGTTAGGTGGCCGCGTTGCCGAGGCATCATGATGACGGAACAAGTAGCCCCGCTCGTACCCTTCGACATGTACAGAACTCATGCAGTCCACATAGGTACAAATCAGAAGTCTGCTGATATGAATCGCTTCCTAGATTCAGACAGACAAGACGGCACAGGCCTCCATTTGATCGACATAGAGAAGACCGATGAACGCATACGCGTAGTAGCGTCATTCCTCAATAGGTATGATCCTTCTAGAGTACTCGTGGTCAGTGCACGTCAGTACGGACAGCGCCCTGCTCGAAAATTTGCCCAAGCCATAGGGGCCAAGAGGATAGTCGGTAGGTTCATTCCTGGAACACTTACTAATCCAAGGCTTAGCTCATATATCGAGCCTGAGGTTCTGATGGTCACCGATCCATCTGCCGATTCACAGGCACTCAATGAGGCAATCAGCTCCGGAATACCTGTGATTGGAATATGTGACGCAAACAACACACTCAGAAATGTCGATCTCGCTCTACCAGCAAATAACAAGGGTCGAAGGTCACTCTCATTGGTATACTGGCTCCTTGCTAGAGAAACGCTCGTTCAACGTGGTGAAGCCACTTATGCGGATTGGGAGCGCTCACAAGACGTTGATGACTGGGAATCGACATTCTAGATATGGCTGTTTACACCCATCAATAAGGCACATCTGTAACAGACCTTCATGTCTGTAGAATCAATATGGGGCGTTTATCATGCCGATGGCGGTTTAATTGGAGAGATAAGATACGTTGCAGGAGCCCTATTTAGAGGCGAACATTGCTCACTGTGTGACATAACTCACAAAATTGCATGGGAAAAATCTGATATGAAAAAACTCAGGAATAACTTCGATGTACCTTTCCATCTCGTCCATCTAAATGAGCGTCCAGAAGATCTGATCACATATTCTGACGGGATTACTCCTATCTTAGTTGCAAAGACCGAATCCGGATTCCTAACCATTGCTTCAGATGATGAATTGAAAGAATGTCAGGGTTCCGTGGAAATGCTCTCAGAGCTAATATCCGAGAAACTAGCTCATATCGTCGAGTCATCGTGAAATATGCCGCTTCCGGCCAGTGGGGTATGCCAACAGGCCCAGTGCCGCTCTTCCTCGCACCTATGGCAGGAGTCACCGATCTGGCATACAGGCTCCTTGCAAGCGAATGTGGTGCTGATTTCACTATGACGGAGTTCACTGCGGCTTCAGGCCTGTCGAGAAAAGAAGCAAAATCATGGTTGAAGATGGAGAGCCATCCAAGGGAGCAGCCATTCATACCTCAGATATTCGGGGGCGATGAAAATGAGATGGTTTCCACAGTTAGGATGCTTCAAGACCGTGCGGATGTTATTGACATTAACTTTGGATGCCCTGCGCCCAAGGTATGCAGGAACAATGCAGGAGCTGCCCTGTTGAGGGATCCCGATCGAGTAGTACGCCTAGTCCGCTCTTGCATAGAAGCATCCAACATTCCCATTTCTGTAAAGATGAGGCTTGGAACGGGTTCGGGGCCAGACACTGCTCTGGAGATATCGAGGAGATTGGAAAGCGAGGGAGTGATTCGTGTTTGCGTTCATGGCAGAACTTTGAGACAGAGATATTCTGGAACAGCTGATTGGTCCTCAATTCGCCAGATCGTTGATTCGGTTTCAATCCCGGTTATTGCGAATGGGGATGTAATAGACTCAACGACCGCAGTCGACTGCTTGCAGTCCACCGGAGCAGCGGGACTCATGATAGGGAGAGCCGCCATAGGGCGTCCGATGATATTTCATGAGATAAAGCGAGACCTTGGGTGGACCGGTGAAAATCCTCCATGGCATAGTGATGATGCAGTGGTTTCAAGACGTTGGTGCTGGGAACGATATCTGCAAATTTGCTCCGAAGTTTACGGCGTTAAGGGAAGCAAGAATTCCAAGAGGCATGCCGTCTCATTCACTAAGGGTTTACCAGGAGCCTCTTCAATGAGAGTCGCTCTACACAAGACCCAGAACCATGATGATCTAGGAGAAATGGTTTCTGAATATTTACGGGAACTAGAAGAAGATGCAATGCTGGCTTAAGGGACTCATTCGATTAAGGAATCCAAACGTCCCGCCACAGAAGATATTCTGGACAATGTACGTTCAAGTCCACGAAGTACTGATGCCACCACTTCCCCTCCCGTTGCGCCTTTCAATCGATATCCAAGAGGTGCGCGTCCACCAATCGTGTTCAGCAGCACTCTCTGATCAAGAAGTGGTATTTCTTCTAGAGAACTGGATACTTTTTCAATGGTCAAGACCTCCTGTTCAAGACTATCTATCAGCGATTTGCATATGTCATTCGGAAGACGGCCTAACCCCCCCCTTCCAATCAACCAGTCACTTCCTCTGGCACGATATTGACGACTCAAACTCCCGAAAACGTCTATGGGTATCCGTGATTCCACAACCGCTCGCTCAACCATCCCCGCTGCCCGCATTCTATCTAGGATCCGACCAACTCTTGCACGACTCCCTCCGGTCTGTTCCATCATAAGAGAAAGCTCAAGCGGACGATCGGAAGAAACCAGTATGCCCATTACATCTGAATGAAGGGAGTCGTTTGCTCTAGGTCTATCTCCTCCAAAACCGAGATCAGTCACCAATTCCTCTAAAGCATCTTTTTCAGAGAGTGGGCCAAGTTCTACGATGTCTATCTTGAATGGCACCGACTCCTCTTCTGCTGGAACTTCCATCCTCGATTGACTATTCATGACTCCATCATGTAGGAGGGAAAGCCGTTGTTTTGCTATTGTAATTGCATTGGCTGAAATCAACTCAAATGCCGTATTGAAGCTACCTCCTCTGAGCATGTACTTCTTGCCTTCGCTACTCCTGACGTCAGAGACAAGTCCAGATTCCCTAATTTTCACTAATTGATGGTGGATTCCAGTTGACGAGATTCCCGTGACGTCTGCAATCTCTGCACTTGTCCATCCCTTCCTCGGTTCCGACATGAAGCATTTACTCACAATCGAATGCATTCCGCCCTGTTCATCAGCTATGCTATTCCCCTCGCCTCTGGACCTAATTAGGGCCATGCTGTCCAGTATCCATGCTAGGAGGATGCTCTTGTCCCGGCTTCCTGCGGGAAGCCCGCTCTCGACAAACCGAACTCTAAGCACATGGGGAACTCAAACTACCGGCCCATCAGTGTTGCCAATCAAAGAGGACCATTCACCCTCGAACACCGACTCTGCCTTGCATATCAATCCAACCATAGTCGACTGTTGGATTCGAAAGGCACGATAGATGACTCTCTAGTTTGATCGCGTCTTCTTGGATTATGCCTCTATTCCTGAGGACTATCACTGCACTGTTCACGGCAGAACGAGATCTACCGAGGGATCTGGCTAGATCGGCCTGACTCCTGAATGAATCATTCTCCACCAAACGACCCACAATCTTTCTCTGGAGATCGGAGAGACCAACGGGCAATATGGACGAAGCTCGAGCGTCACTAGATATCCTGATACCATCCAGAATTTCCAATTGAGCAGGCGGGCCTGCATAATAACAGACCCGACCATTAGTCCTCTGAACAAATACCTCCCCCTCACTCTCCATTCTGTACAGCCGATGACGCAACGTCCCGTTTGCAACTCCAAGCCTTCTTTGAAGCTCTCTGAAATGTATCCCTGGGCTTCGATCTAGCGTAATCATGATCTTATCTCTTAACGGGTGCCCCCAACTGTGTCCAGGAGATCCTTTGAGTATCCCTTGGATACTCAAAATGGGAATTCCGATGACGCCCATTGACACAGAAAAAGCTCTGTTGAACCAACCCGGCTGGAGCACCCTATGAATCAGCGCCATCAACCTTCTCAAATACAAACAACCTATGAAAAGAACGGTCTCTAGCATCAGGTTAGAATACACTTTTTATCCATTCCAATCGCTTCAAGAACGACTCGCTATCAACGCAAGATATCATCTACAGAAGCCCTATGATCGACCCATCTAACAATTCGGTCATAACCTAGAACCGGGCTCATCCCCTCGACTCGATGCCCATCAACCAATCGAACCAGCAAACTCTTCACAAATACCTCACCATCAGTGTACAGCTCACCATCAATCGCTTGAATCTTTGATCCTTGATCTATCCTGAAGTTAGCTGCATGCATATCGTCGATAAAGAGACCAACTCGAGAGAGGTCTTCTTGGAGGTCACTCATTTGAGAATGTACGTCTTGAGGCATATTTTCGGAAACAAATTCGTTTTCTACCCACTGTTGACTGTACCTGTAAGGAGCCCGGACCTCCAATTTTGTTTTAGGCAAGGCTCGAATAAAATCCTGATAGACAATCCTTCTTTTCACACCGATCATCTGGTAAATTAGCATTGCAGAATGAATGATTACCAATACCAATGGGTTCCACTTACCACAAATCTTCGATCCAATTACTGGAACTCTATGTTCGGTGTAATCATTGTGCCCCCACCCGCATCGGAAGAATTGTTTTGTTACCCATCCATCTTTTTCATGAAATATCTCTGTCCACATTCCCTCAGCAATTTTAGTCTGATGACGAAGGTCATCTGCAGGATCATTTGGGTATCTCGGAATCCGTACATTCAAGATACACATGTTGGCTATGAACCAAACCGCAAGCGATCCAACGCTCTGTGTGACGCCATTAGCCGGCATTGCCTGATTGATTAGAATAAACAGGCAACATTCAATCACCGCGATAACAATTATGAGGAACAAAAATATCCAAAGAGTTCCTGCCCAGGTAGCTCTTTGAAAATGAGGCAATACTCCAAATTTGTCAATTAATTTCCTTCTGATTAAATCCGGATTCTTCAAACCTGAAAGTCTAATTTTGGAATTGTCATTTCGAAGAATCAAATCACCAGTCTTCATGATTATACTGATTCCGGGTTCTCGAATCTCTACAGTCGTATTTTCCGGATTGAATTTCTTGGCTCTAAACAAACTACGAGAATGAATTGACCCATCTATTATACGCAATTTCAGTACAAGGATATGGAATACCCCACAAACCAATATTGCAGTACAGAGAGACAATTGAATCAATGTCCGGTCTATCATCAACTCTGAGGATAAAATTCCCAACTCGAAAATTGCAGCCATACAAATAACGTAGGTTTGTAATTTAGTCTGAGAAGAGAAATCAAACCATGAGTAAATCGTTGCGAATACAAACAAAACAAAGGAACCTACGATGCTACAAGTCTCGATGAAGAACCATTTTGATAATATGAAATCTATGAATAGAATTTCCGTAGATAGGAAAATTGGGTTCAATATCCACCCCCATGCCCCTCGCGCGACTAATTGAGAGCCACCCATATATCTCAAACGCCCTACGATTAATGCCACCAGTAACTAATTTTCAAACAACGAAAGAATACAGTAGATCAGAGAATATTCTAAGCACTCTCTACAAGCCCTTTCTCAATTTTCATGTAAGCTATCAGTACGCCCAGTAATCTGCCACATGTTCTACCATGTTCTGTAAGCCGATAAGTCACTCTTATCGGCGGGCCTTCTTCTACTACCCGATCAACAAGCCCGTTCTTCTGACACGCACTCAATTTGTCAGATAGAGTCCTACTACTGATGCCTCTCAACAGAGTACGCATCTCATTAAATCGACGATCACCTGCAATATACAACGCTGCAAGAATCTCAATCGTCCACCTAGAACTAAATATTTCGAAGCATTCAACGGCTGCATCTACTTCCCATTCAATAGCCGTCAAGGGGTCTGAATATTCTTCAAACGTACTTCGAATCATCCCACCTGTCGTTTTCACATCTTCAATGAATTCTAAAATTTTGACAATATCCTGTTGATCCATCTTCTTAGGCCTAAAGTTGCGGTTCATGGTGCGTTCAAAATTATCTAGTGTATAAACAAAACCTCGGTGTTGACATGCAACCTTAATCATTCAAATAGGTATTATCTGAGACGGTGTTGAAATAACACCAAGTTGTATGGAGGAAGTTAGTATGGATGAATGGCTAGAGAGTTGGGCAGAAGAAGCAATTGAGATTGAGAATTTGAGCGAGAACAAGCCTTCTCTATTGGTGATGGCAATTTCTCTATTCAGCAGGAGATGATGATATGAGCCGAAAGGAAATAGTCGATCTTGTTGTTCGCGCCATTGCAGAATACAGAGCACCTGCTTGGATTCAAAGTCCAAGAAGAAAGTACTAGGCACCATCGAAAGAAACTCTTGAGCCCTCGAGGACAGATTTCAAGCCTTTGAGCGCATCATTGGTCGAGAAGATTGCATCTAAACCGTCCAATTCTGCTTGCAGGCCAATTCGGCGATCGTCTCGCGACTTGTCTGCGATTTCAATGAGCTCTGCAGCCATCTTGATAGCTATAGGAGCATTTCTCGAAATCAGTTTAGCCTGTCTGCTCAAGAATTGATTATCTGTGTCAAATGAACCTGATATCATCGATTCCATGCCCATTTGAGTGTACGATGAAAGAATATTTTCTATCCTCTCAGAATTATCCAATCTTGGCGAGTAGGGCTGGCCATATGGTTCAGTAAGCCCATCAGAGGCACGTAATACTGCTTTTTCTATATCAGAAAATGCAACAATTTCCGTAAGATATCCCATGGACATTGAATCTTCTGAACTCATCCAGTTACCTGCTATTATTGCATATCTAGCACATTCTACACCAGCGATTTGCACTGCACGTTGCGTCCCTCCGAGTCCTGGATAGATTCCTATTCCAGTTTCAGGGAATCGGAGCATCGTCTTCGGGGTCCCAATCCTGTGATCACAGCAAAGAGCAAGTTCCAATCCCCCTCCTAGGGCCAAACCAGAAATCACCGCTATGGTAGTCAGCCTAGATGATTGAATGGCATTCAAGATGCGATGTCCTTCTTCTGTGAATTCCTGTATCTCGTTAATTCGATTAGATTCAATCCTGTCAACAAAGAACCTGATGTCTGCACCTGCTACGAATGCCTTTCCTGAACCTCTGAAAACTGCCGTTTTGATTGAATCATTAGATTCTATATCCTTCCATATCTCTCCGAGTTGAGCCATCACTTCTACGTTGAGTGCATTCATCGCTTCCGGGCGATTGAATGTTATTGTTGCAACTTCACCATCCAGATTCAAGTCAAAGAAATCAAATTTGAATGGTTCAGAGCCCTGTTTGGCGAGCAATGATGGGTTTTCTATCGAAGCTAATGATGCGTATTCAGATGCCAGTTTGGAGGCCAAATCAACTCCTATCGAGTTTGCCATTTCAAAAGGGCCATTGGCCCATCTTAACCCTACTTTAGCACCTCTATCGACATCTTCCATTGAGCATATCCCTTCTTCGACAATCTGGGAAGATACGCAGAATATAGTTCCCAATAAGCGCCTCCTAATTTCTTCTGAGACGCTTCGTTCGCAATCCTCGGATCCTGAAAGGTCCCATTCTCTGCCTTCTTTCACTAGTTTACGAAGACAATCCGCACCTGAGAAGCGATCAGTATCCAGTTGGGTAGCCAGGTAATCCGTTGAATGAAGTGCTATTGACGGGCCTGTGAGATTCATAAGAGCAAATGGCCCCATGCCTATCCCGAAAGAGTCTCTAGCAATTGCATCTATCTGAGCAGGGGTCCCGATGCCATCATCATACAGGATGCATGCCTCGTTCAACCATGGCACGAAGAACCGATTAACAACGAATCCAGGCCTGTCTTTGCAAACTATCACAACTTTCCCCATCGCTCTGCAATATTGTACTACGGCTTTAATCGAAGTATCAGAAGTAGATGAAGAGGGTATGACTTCAACCAGTCTGTTCTTTGCGGGGTGGTAGAAGAAGTGCAACCCTATGAAGCGATCAGGACGGTCTGACATCAAGGAAAGTTGCTCTACTGATAATGACGAGGTATTTGTTGCTATGATTGTCTTTTCATTGCACGATGAGGAAAGACCTTCCAATACCGATTTTTTAACATCCAAATCTTCGAAAACCGCCTCTATGACCAAATCTGTCTGTTCCTCTATCGAACCTACGCCTACAGCGCCAGAAACCCTCGAAAGCGTACTTTTCGCAGCCGAATCACTGAGAATCCTCCTCTCGACCGCTTCATCGAGGAAACCCTCGATTGTCTTGATCCCCCTGTCAACAAACTCCCTTTCTCTATCGATCATCTGAACCATGAATCCCTCCTGAGCGGATTTCTGGGCTATACCCGAACCCATGTTGCCCGCTCCTACTACAGCGATACGCTCGATTGGATGCATGACCGGCCGTCCCATGGGTATCTCATGAACCAGTCGCTACAATTTTTTCACAGTAATTGGCAATGCTTAGTAGAAATCATTCATCGCGGATTACATGAGCGTGGACTTGGTCGATGCGCTGGTCATCCTAGCGCATCCCATGGCTGGAATAGCTGCGGCCTATTTCCTGTACAAGCAGTGGAGCTCGATAAAGTCCATTCGCAGAAAATCGAATACTGCCAAGATGTCGAATGAACAGAAAGACGAGATAAGGAGCAAACATCAGAACATGGGTAAGAAAGCCCCAGCAATCATCGCATCCGTAATCGCCCTTGCCATTGCAGCTGATATCTATCGCGGCGTTATGATGGATGTACCATTTTCCGAATTAATAAGTTTACACGGCTGGCTCGGAGTCATACTCCTGATTGCGACGATATCGATGAGTAAGTCTGGGAAGTCGATGACAGACTCAAGTTCAGAAGACTACCACAAGAGTCCGCACAGGAATATGCATTCGAAAATCGGGGATGCCATGATGTGGCTCTTAGCATCAATTGTCTTCCTAGGTTTCCTCAGACTTCTGAAGGTATTAGGATAGGACATTTAACGCACATCATTCCTCTTCAAGATGAAGGGGGGATCGATTCGGAAATAGTGCATGGCCGATGAATTCGGCCTGAGATTGAGGATCCAGCTCTAACTCTGAAATCCGTGCTCTTCCAGCCACCTTCCATCGCTCGGCTACCTCAGGATCGCCCGCCTCTTCAATCGCTAAATGCCACGCTATTGGATCATCCCGGGGCAAGAGCCTCCCACAAACTCCATCCACAATCGAGTCTCTAAAACCGCCTTCATCCACAAACAATGCAGGAACTCCGATCGATAGTGCCTCGATGGCTGTGAGGCCAAAAGGCTCGCCATGAGCCATTGAAATAACGGCGCGAGACCTCCTCATAGTAGCGATTAGCTGACTTAAATCAAGATCGCTATAGGCCCATAGTTCCACTTCACAACGCTTGGCATGTTCTTTCAAAGCGTAGAGGTCTTCGGCCGAACCTCTACCTATAACGGCCAGTCCAACTTCTGAATCTTTCAACATGGAGATACATTCCCAAATGCCCTTTACCCAATTGAAACCGCCTATGGTCACCACCCATGGGGGTTCGGGAAGGTCCTCTACCTCTTTCCATGCCCCTTCCTCTCTGTCAGTCTCCTTCTTGGCAAATTCTTTGGAAGATACATTAGGCCGGATGACTCCCGCTTCAGATCCATAGATAGAAAGAAACCTCTCAGCGCTGTATCTCGAGTTAGCAGAAATAACAACATTAGGCGATGCAACCATTTTCTTCACCATTCTCCTGTCAGAGAACTTAGCAAAAGAAAGTGCGATACGAGTAAGAAAAAGCGGTCTTTTGGGCCGACCTCCGACATCAAGATGAAGCACATCCTCATACAAACCTCGATCCGGTTCCAGATAGTGAACATGTACTGATTTAGACGAATCGACTAGGCGTAGTATGCCCATTGAGCCATCTCCGCTGACAAGATGAATCCCATCTACATCGGATATTCTCTCCTTTATTCCGGGGATTGAAGCCCACTGCTGAAATGATCCCCTTTGCTTCCTATGCAAGATTTCGTTAAGCCATCCCCTGGGCACTATCCATGGCTTCTCTGGCTGAAGGAGATCAATGCTAAGATTAGAGCATATCTCTTCAAGCTCATCAGAAGGCCTCAATGTGGCGACTGTAACAATAAAACGTTCACATAAGTCTGGAATTACTCTGATGAGGTCTCGCTCAGCACCACCCATCGGTTCGAAACATCCCTTAGCCACCAGCAGGCTTGGTTTGCTTTCCGCCCCGACCGCCAGTCGAGTCTGCATATGGCTCCCTCTGGTGGATACTTATTGTCGCTTCCGGAGCGTATCCAATCACGTTCCGATCGAAAATCACATGTTTACGACATCATTGTACGCCGCTTCAATCTCGTTAGCCACCTTGGGCCAGAGGTACATTTCTGCGAAATTTTGACCATTCTTCGACCATGAATTCCGCTGCTCATCTTCAGCCAGAGACAGGCGCAACATTCCAAGTTTACATTGCATTACACTATCCGGCTGAAATGTGATCCCGAAACCCCCCCCTTCGACAAAATTCCCCAATCCGTTAACATCCGCCATAGCAACTGGAAGCCCAGTCCATGCCCCCTCTAGCAATATTGCAGGCAACCCTTCAAATCGTGAGGGAAGCACAAGGCCCGATGCATTTTTCAGCAGCCATGATTTCTCCTCCTCGTCAACGAGACCTAGGTGATAAAGATCAGATTCAGAAGGTGAATTAGAAGCATCAATCACATCCTGCTCCATGGGCCCAGTTCCTGCAACCACCATTGTATGCCCGTTACGTTCTGTATCATCCATAGAACTCCATGCATCGAGCAAGATGTCAACGCCCTTCTGTTTAGTCAGGCGTGAAAGATAAAGCAAGAACGGTCCTTCAGGAACCCCTTCTGGACGTTTACGGGAATCCTGAGGAGGCTCAAATCCAGTTGGAATTATCCTAATCTCTCCCCTTGCACCCTTCGATCTAAGCAGGCCTTCGAAGTAGGGTCTCAATGCGATAATAATTTCAGAAGAAGAGAGCGTTCTATTGCCTTGAAAAGACCATCTCATTCGCTTGATCAATCTGCCAATAAACGTCGATTTCACGTAGTCGTTATGGTATGTCGTGACAATAGGAATCCCCAACTTAGAAGCCTTCAGAGCCGTCTTCCTAATTAGTATAGGTAACGTATCGTGAAGGTGTACGACATCAAAATCAGACATGTCGAGATTCTTTATCGAAACAACCGGATCAACCCCTCCAAGTACCGAGGTCGCAGGGATACGCACTACAGAAATTCCGTGCCTAGAGAACTCTTTCTCACTATGTTCAGGAACATCTGCACACCAAACCGTAACCTTGTGGCCCTTTGCGACAAGTTCTCTGCCGAGCAACTCGACGTGTCTGTCCCCTCCTCCGACATGCGGCCAGAACCAGACATGGACCAGGAGTATGTTGAGACGACGGGTCACATCCTTAGGACGCCGTCCTAAGTCTTCAATCGTATCCATGATAGTCCAAGGAACGTATGCATAATGAAGCAGCATTACATCAGACGAAGAATCATAATGGTTCAGTGCTCGTCACGTTAGTATGCTCCTAGAGGTGTCGGGTCTGAAGAAGGGATTCGGCACGGGCTCAAGTAGGCTTGAGGTGTTGAAAGGCGTCGATCTCTCTATGAAAAAAGGGGAATTAGTTGCCTTGATGGGCCCCTCTGGTTGTGGCAAGTCAACGCTTCTGAACATCATCGGCGGCCTCCTGAAGGGTGACTCAGGCAGTATCAAAATCAATGCCGATCCTCCGATGAAGTATGGTACGAAATCCCCGAATCAAGTCATCGAAGTTAGGAGAAAGGGCGTGGGCTGGATTTTCCAGGATTTCCATCTTCTTGACCACATTACGTCCTTGGAGAACGTCATACTATCGCTCGAACTAGCAGGCATGAGTTCTGAAGTTGCAGAGCAGAGAGCCATATCAGCCATGGAAAGAGTGGACCTCTCTGAGAGAATGAGATTCATGCCAAATGAATTATCTGGAGGACAGCAGCAGCGTGTTGCCGTCGCGCGGGCCATCGCAGGATCCAGGCCGCTTCTGCTGGCCGATGAACCAACGGGCAATCTCGATGTGAAAGCAGGAGAATCAGTAATCGAATTATTCAAGGAGCTCTGCTCCGATCCCGATGATCCAATTTCTGTGTTGATGGTAACCCATGACCCGCTCTTGGCATCAAAGGCAGATCGGATGCTTCTGATGAGGGATGGCGTCACTGCAAGTTCCGACATAAGGTCTGCATGGGGCGAAGATGCGGGGGTCGAATCATGAGTATGAAGAAACTCGAGGATCAATCCATGGCGGATAAATTATCCGATATCTCATCTGATCTTTCCACGGCAATCCGCAGTGCATGGAGGGGTAGAGAAAGAGGACTTGCAGTATTCGCAGGCGTATTCTTGGCATCCCTCGTGATAACCACTGTTTTTGCTTACGGAGTCGGCCTATCCCAGAGCGCTCTACAGAGAGGGCTTTCTGACGAAGTCTACGATGCGAAAGTCGACTTCAATAGCGAATCTGATTGGACGACCAGAACGAATGATTCGGCTGAATGGTCTGCAGTGTGCGATGAACTTTTGGATAGGGAGGAGATAATTGATTGTGGCTTGGTTTTCGGACGACAGGGAATACGCCTAAGCGGATTCTTCGACAGCGCCTTCGCCATACCGCAGCCCTTGAACGCCGTCGATGCTGCTGGCCCAACCGGAAACTGGGACGGCGTCTCATGGGATTACCCGGAGGCGCTAGAGAACGGCCCGTCCATAAACGGGGGCCGTATTCTGAGAATCGTTGACTCATCACATTTCGATGGGGAGCTTGCTAACAGATACTCCGATCGGATACTTTACGGCTCATGGCCTGAATCAGTCCAACCAGGAATAAACCCGGTCATACTCCCCAGTAAGATAGCTAGCCAAGCGGAGGTGATGGTCAATGACACAATCACATATCTCAATCTCACATATGTGACAGACTCGCAACCGAGTGGAAGCGAACTCACGGATTGCGAGGGGGAGGTGGTCACTAGAGTCATAGATTCGGGCGGCTATCAGTTCTGCAGCGTGACAATGTCGCTCACAAATCTGACAATAGTCGGCGTCTATGAGGAATGGCCATTTACCAATCCTACGCTACTCTTCAACCCAGTAATCGTAGGCGATATGGCACTTTCAGAATCGGACAAGACTGTATTGATGGCCAACGATCATGGCTATCTTGGAGTCGCCATAGATAGAAGCCTCCTCCCGACGTCTTCCACTGATGATGCAGCCGATTGGCTTGAAGATGTCAAGAAAGAATTGGAGGGAGAAGGATACGGGCCGGACGAGGAAATCGAGATCAGATACAATGATCTAATTGCCGGCTCACTATTCTTCTTCAGAATATTCCTTGGACTTGTCCAAGTTTTCGACTACATCTTGATGATTCCCATAGTCATACTCTCCTTCGCAGTACTCGTCTATGGGCTGGTACTATCCTTGGAGCAGCGCAAGAGAGAGATATCCATTCACAGAGTGATTGGGGGAACCGAGCGCGGTTTGAGGGGAATGGTCCTGAGAGAGATGACCGCTATCTCAATCGTAGGTTGGCTTCTTGGATACATCGTTGCATTACTTTCAGTCCCCCTCATTCTAGATGCAGTCGGTTTCATGTCCTTCGAGAAGGGAGACATAGACCTCAACCCCACTCTAGGAGTTGGCTACACTATCGCAGTTTTCCTTCTCACAGTGGGGATAGCGTATCTAGTTGCAAGGGCTCGAACCAAGGACTTCCTCGAGATGGAAATCGATGAAGGGGTCCGCAAGGTAAAGGGCGTAAAGAAACCAAGGACTTGGTTGCACATACTGGCTTTCTTTATGGGTATAATTGCCACAGTAGAGAGCTACATAGAGACCTCAGGGGGCTGGGGCCCGTTCGGCGAACGTGGAATCATAACCGGCTTTTTCGTTGACTCCTTAATCGCCCTACTCGGCCCATTCGCCCTATGGATAGGCGGAGCTCTTGTTCTCGGACGAATCGGCGGTGCAGCACCGCGCATAGTGCTCAAAATCGTGGGATGGTCGAAGGCTGTAGCAGATATTCGGAGAGGACTCAGATCATCAGGGTCGAATGAATCTGTTAATCGCCTTGCTGTGATCCTACTTTTGACCCTATCAATCGTTACATTAGCCGCGGTTCAGGGGTACACTGGCACCCTTGTGGATGAGAGAACGGCCTCTGCTCAGGTGGGAGCAGACATCCAGGTCCAATTCGAGGGCCCAGTCTCAGAGGACGTCGCTCGCCAGCGAGTAGAATCTGCGATTGAGAACTTAGGGGCTGATGCGATCGACAATGTAGACTCAATGATTTCCGTGGGGTCTACTTTCGTCGCTGCAAAGGAGGGAGGGGGGCTAGTACCCGCACTCGTGCTGTTCGATGGCCATGAAGATACTCTGATTTGGGATGAACAAGCTGCTCCTTGGGACAGTTATGGCGGCAACACGGTCACCATAGGGGAAAGTGCCCTAGACTTCTTCGAGACTGATAGTGGGTCTGTAGAAATATTCTTTCCAACATTCACACCCATATTTACAGACAGTGGGGTCGATATATCAATCACGTACACCTCAGCAAACCTCCAGTATATCGGAACGCATGAGTGGGTGCCTGGTATGACCGGAGCAGAGTCCACACAGGCCGTTTTAATGGGCGAATCGACATACAGAACACTTGCGGGGAATGCAACCGTCGATAGTCACACCTCCCCTCGTTGGTTCTTCGAAGTCTGCGACCAGTCGAATGCTGATTGTAAAGACGCACTTGAGCGGCTCAGCGCGGAGCTGGTCAATATTCAAGGTGTCTCGGTTGCATCCGATTGGAACAGTGCGCATTCCGAAGTCGAGAGAAATGGGGGTCTTATTTTCGGTACACAGGGACTCCTCAGTCTTCAATTCGTAGTCGCATCTATGGCTTCAGTGGCTTCAGCCTTCGTATTCCTGTCATTGGTTCTGACACAGAGAAAGAAGGAGCTAGCCATCCTCCAAGCAATTGGAGCAAGCCCTTCGCAGATCATCAAACTCGTCCTCTTCGAGATACTGGCCATAGTGGGAATGAGCATGGGCCTGGGTATCCTCCTCGGTCTCGGCATTGCACAATCATTCAACGGATTCTTCGATATTTTTGGATTCATATTCCAGATCTTCCTCGGATCGCAAGCAACGGTAGATAGGACGCTCGTCTGGCCTTGGATGGAACTTGCAATCGTCAACGCCTTCGTATTGGTCAGCGTCGTCGCAGCTCTCCTGATGGTCACCAGACGTGCACTGAATTCAGATCTAGCAGTTGTTCTAAAGGGGGAGTGATATCGTGAGGGGATTCCATGTTAGTAACCAAGAGCCGCATTACATCCTTCAGGCCGAAGGCCTTTACCACGTGTACGAATCAAGTGCTTTGGATGGCAATGTCGTCGCACTCCGGGGGCTTCATGTCAAAGTATGCCCCGGCGAGGCAGTAGCTGTAGTGGGTCCTTCCGGATCAGGAAAATCAACGCTTCTCAAATGCCTTGGTGGCCTAATGAAACCCAGCGCTGGAGATGTATCATTCCAAGGCCTTCAGATCAATCGACTGACGGGGCAAGACCTAGTCCGCTTACGTCAAGAAACTGTTTCATTCATATTCCAAGATGCTAATTTGTTGCCTGATCTAAACGCCCTTGACAATGTAGCGCAGCCACTCAGACATCGTGGAGTCAGCGCGGCAACTTCCAGAAGAAAGGCACAAGCGCTTCTCGATAAACTTGGAATGGGCGATAGATCGAATGGTATGCCTGCCCAGCTCTCCGGAGGTGAGCAACAAAGGGTCGCCATTGCGAGAGCGCTTATCACCAATCCAAAACTCATACTCGCTGATGAGCCAACTGGCTCATTAGACCCTATCACTAGCAGAGAGGTACTGTCTCTATTCGCCAAATTACACGAGGAAGAGGATGTGGCATTCTTGCTTGTAACCCACAGCCGAGAAGTCGCGTCATTCGCAGATCGATCACTCGAACTGAGAGAGGGGAGATTTATCGCTCAACACGGAAATGACGTGGATATCGCTGATCTGAGTAGCACTCGAACTCTCATAATCGATGAGACAGGGACATTGACGTTACCTCCAGAAGTCCTAACCCAACTCGGCGGCCCAGGTAGATTTGATATCGATCCTGATGGCGATGGTTTGACGATATCCAGGGCTGATGAAAAAGACCCTGATGACGACACTACCCCTGTCAATCTGACTCTAGCTGCCGTTTGCCCTGCATGCAAGTATGTTTACACAGATGAAGCACAAGAATGCCCATCATGCGGCTCTTCAAGGCCAATGGTCCCTGTTTAGGACCAACTTGCCTCATAGCGTCGGAAGAGACAAGTTCTGGGGCTTTGCAATACCAAGATCCTTCGGGAGATCCCGTATCTTCTCCGGCAGTTTAACAGGAATCATCTCCCTTCCAATAAGGGCCACACGACTCTCACGCCTCTCAGACAAGACCTCACGGTCTACCAACGGTGCAAGCTCTTGTGAGAATTCCATCACCTCGTCGTGACTCGGCATATTCTCAATACTCAGATTGTTTCTGCTATTGCCGACATACACGTAACCCTTCGCTTCAATGAAGTCCGGATCAGCCAACCGATCAAGCCTCGCATAATCCTCGTGGTGGCCCATAGACTCGCCTTTGATGAGCGTGTGCCTGCACACCGTTCTCGTATCGAGCGATGGAAGAATCTCAAGAGTCTGCTCAAGCTTGTAGAAGGCAGATTGATCGAATTTAGGTTTACAGAGCCGATCAAATATCTCTTTGTTAGGAGCATCTACACTGACATAAAGCTGAGTGGGTAGAGGATCCAGATTCTCGATCACCTTCGGAAGACTGCCATTTGTCACAAGAAAGGTACTGGTCCCATGTTGATGACATATATCGAGAAACTCTCCTAGTCTTGAGTAGAGAGTAGGCTCCCCATTAAGAGAAATCGCGACATGCTTCGGATTCTGGGCATCGAGCCACTTCTCCCGATCAGCCTTCGGGTTGCCGCCAAATCCTGTCAGAAGCCTCCGATGGGCCCTAACGCTCTGGAGATAGAGCTCATATGGGTCATCATCGATTTTATTCAGAGTATCTGAGTGCGGCTCTCTCCAGCAGTAGGTGCAGCCTAGATTGCAAGTATCCACATTGGGTGCCATCTGCATGCACCCATGGCTCTCTATGCCGTAGAATGTTCCCTTGTAGCACGATCTGTCCGCAATCAGGGACTGCTTCGTCCAGTGGCAGACCTTGACACCGCCATGCTCGCCCACCAGATGGTAGCGTTGCTTAGCAAGCTTAGCCGCGATACGCGGCTCAATCTTCGTCACGGGGCTCTGGACCATATCCTCATTCGCCTTTGTAATGGCTAATTGCCTTGAATGATTCCTTAATTTTGCAAGATTTACCATCTAAAGACAGATAATCGATACATATCAGAGAGATTTATCAAATTTTACACCAGTCCCATATGCAAATATCTCGATCCCCTTAGAACCTTGGCTCTTTCCCCTGTGCGTACCTATCATGCTCGTATCCAGCCTGACTCCTATTACTGCATCATATCCCTTGTCAGTAGCCATTTCCCGCAACCTCTGGAATACTTCCGATCTCCCCAATGCTATCAAATCACGATAGATATCAATAGAACCTCCGAACAGCATGTAAATCGCTGCAAGTAGTTGCTGCCAGTGACTGGGACCAATCACTATGCTTGTCCAGATTACACCCGACTCAGATACATCTTGGGGCCTTCGTAGTTTATCCATAGAAAGTACATCCTTGCCCGTTTTGGAAAGGGTTTGCTTCTCGCGTATCAACAGGTTGTCCTGCCATTCTCTCCTTTTCGATGAGCTGGTAAACGCGCCATACAGGAACATGAATGGATAAGCGAACGAGAATAGGAGCCCGTATATGCTCCAAAATACGCCCCACAGGACAAGTAGAAGTAGCGGAATTCCGCATACAGCGTAGAACAAAAGCTCACTCGTTTCCAGAGGCTACTCCCCCAAGTTCATTCTGTGACTACGGCGGTTCCGTAGCAGAATAATTCAGCTGCGCCAGGTGATACGGCGGAAGTTGCGAATCTCAGATTCACAACCCCGTTGGCACCCCTGGCTTTCGCATCGGCCACCATCCTGGCGAAGGCCTCATTTCGGGATTCAACGAGTAACTCCGTATACTGGGGCAACTCCCCCCCTACGATGTTCTTCAGCATCTGTGTAAAATCACGTACAACATTTTTCGCTCTAACCGTTGAACCTGAGACCACCCCAAGTTGGTCCTTGATTATGAATCCGGGAATCGTTTCAGTACTTACAACGTGTATTCCATCAATCATGGCAGGCATGATCGATGCCAGAAACTCCTGATATACTAACTGTCTGTCGAATGAAAAGCTGACTCCAAATCGTAATTCTTGTCGGATACTTTTGACCTTGCAGCAACCACAACTAACAGAGCTGCAAGACATGAGTTGCATATCACAATCTGCACCACCGACAAGGTCAGGCTAAACGTCTCTGTTAGTTCGAACCAAAGTTGCATGCCCGAGTCACCCACTTCAGAGTATTGCGGCATGAATCCCACACGATAGAACATCAGAGTAGTGACAATTTGACTCGACATGAAGCCAACCAGCCAACCTGAAACCAACTTCAGGCCAAGCTCCCTGTCACCATTCCAGAGAACAGGAATAGAAGCAGCAGAAAGTAAGATCAGCACCATGCTGAATACCGCTGAAATCTCAAATATGCCTGATTCAATAATCGACTCCCAGTAATCAATCGATTCATCCCAGAAGACTTCTCCCTCACGCCATTCATCCTGTTCTCGCTCATCTCCCTCGTCAGGGTACTCTCCAGCTATATCCTCCCATTCAGTTGAACTCAGTCTCTCCATGCCCATCGGCACAAGAATAGAACTGGCAATCTGGCCCAAAGATAGAAGGAACATGAGTCCCATCACGATGGCGGTCCCTCTCAGCCACCATGGATTGGGCTCTTTTGGTACCACTTCCACGTAAGTCATCATTTACCACTAGCATTTGAAATCACTGTAGCGGCTCAATTTTTACTGACGAGTCCTGAGTTTGGAAACCGGCTGACTCACGAATGGTTGATGTACGACCGTCTTGGGATATCCCCAATGGCGCCCCCGAGTATATCCGAAGCCCTCACTTTTGATGACGTACTTCTATTGCCAGCCGCAAGCTCTGTTCTCCCTGCTGAAGTGCAGCTTTCGACGAGGCTTACGCGCACAATAAACCTCAATATCCCAATAATTTCTGCTGCAATGGACACCGTCACCGAGTCTCAAATGGCAATAGCATTGGCTCAGGCCGGGGGAATCGGGGTTATCCATAGGAATATGCTGGCTGAGCAACAGGCTGAGCATGTCAGGAGGGTCAAGAGATTCGAGGCAGGAATGGTCATTGATCCAGTGACAACTACGCCGGATACATCCATAGGGGATTTACGGAATCTGAAGGGAAAACACGGATTTTCAGGCCTACCTGTTATCGATGATGGCAGACTGGTTGGAATAATTACCAATCGGGACATTCGTTTCGTAGAGGACGATTCGGAGAAGGTCGGCTCACTGATGACCAGGGACCTTGTTACAGTCCCAATCGATATCAATCCGGAGGAAGCCAAGCGTCTAATGCATCACCATAGGATCGAGAAGTTACTCGTCGTTGAAGGGGATAAGTGCCTCGGGTTGATGACAGTTCGCGATATTGAAAGAGATCTCAACCACCCGGACTCATGTAAAGACAACAGAGGCAGACTCAGGGTGGCCGCAGCCACTGGAACAGGAGACAAGGGGATCGACCGTGCTATGGCCCTGCACGAGGCAGGCGCTGATGCGATTGTCGTAGACACAGCACATGGGCACTCAGAAGGGGTAATCAATACCGTGAGGAGGGTAAGAGAGATCATTGGAGATGAAACTCAAATTATCGCTGGCAATGTGGCAACTGATTCCGCTGCGATAGCACTCATAGATGCCGGAGCAGATGCGATCAAGGTGGGAATAGGACCAGGATCGATATGCACGACCAGGATTGTCTCCGGCGTGGGGGTTCCCCAGATGACTGCAGTCATGAGTGCGGTGTCTGCATGCTCCGAGAGAGGGATACCGGTCATCGCCGATGGTGGTATCAAGTTTAGCGGCGATATAGCGAAGGCAATAGCCGCTGGAGCGAACTCTGTAATGATAGGGTCCCTTCTTGCAGGAACCAACGAGGCTCCAGGCGAGACAATCCTGTATCAGGGCAGATCGTACAAGGTCTACAGGGGAATGGGTTCCGTAGGAGCCATGGTGGACGGCGCCCATGATCGATACTTTCAGTCCGAGCAGGGCGACACCAGAAAGTATGTCCCAGAGGGAATTGAAGGAAGAGTACCTGCCAGAGGACCCGTCGACAATGTCCTGTATCAGTTGCTTGGAGGGTTAAGATCTGCAATGGGATACACTGGAAATGGTTCGATACAATCGATGCGCGAGAATTGCTCATTCGTAAAAATAACCAATGCAGGACTTTCTGAATCACATGTACACGATGTGGAGATCACCAGAGAAGCGCCGAACTACCGGCGATGACGTAGATTGATACAATAGGGCCTTTTCATTCAATTATGGATGAGATAGTACTCGGGGGCGGTTGCTTCTGGTGCATCGAAGGAGGCATGAAAGGGCTTAGGGGGATTATAGAACTCGAATCCGGGTATTCCGGGGGAAATGTCTCTAATCCGTCATACGAGCAAATATGTGGAAAGAAAACAGGACATGCCGAAGTAGTCAAAATCACATTCAATCCTGATGAATTAAGACTTCAGGATATTCTAGACGTATTCTTCACCCTTCACGACCCGACACAAATCAACAGGCAGGGGAATGATATCGGGCCTCAATACAGGAGTTGCATATTCTATGGAAATGAGAATCAGAGAATGATCGCAGAAGATGCAATTCTGAAAGCATCTGAATTCTACGAGAATGAGATAGTTACAGAGTTAGAAAAAATCGATGTTTTCTGGCCCGCTGAGGATTATCATCAGGATTATTTCGAGCGAAATCCAAATCAGCCATACTGTATGTTTTCAGTTGCCCCTAAGGTGGCTAAAGCGAGGAAAACGCATTCTATTTTGTACGAATAATCGAATAGTGCGTTTATGCACACCTTTTTCCATTCTCCCTTCTAACACAGAACATGGAAGATGTTGTTGAGCCACTGGCTCCCGAACCCTGGCCTCTGCATCTTTTGGGTCTCATCAGCCCCTCCCTGGTAATCGCCGGGAATCTTCTCGGAGGAGCATATACGCTCCTAGGCGTCGTTTTCATATGGGTCGTCGGCCCAATTCTCGATCTTGTGATGGGCCAGTCAAAGACCATTCGTCCCCCTAGGGATTCTGGGACGCCATTCATGACGCTACTCTGGATTCATGGGGTTGTACACTTTGTAATGATGGGCTCATTCTTCATTTTTGCATTCTCAGAAGGACTCACAGTTTGGCTTATTGCAGCCTCATTATCCACAGGTCTAGCAGCAGCGGCATCAGCAATAGTGACCGCTCATGAACTGGGCCATCAACGTCCGAGAAGTCCAGGATGGCGACTGGCACGACTCCTCCTCTTCAGCATAAACTACCCTCATTTCACAACCGAACATAACCATAACCATCATCGGAATGTGGCCACTGATGAAGACCCAGCGAGTGCAAGAGTTGAGGAAGGAATCTGGTCATTCTGGCTCAGGACCATTCCCGGGCAGTTTTCATCATCCGTGCGAATACACAATAAAAAAGGAAGAACAGGCCTTTCAAACCCCTCATGGAGAGGCCTCTTGATTCAAATCTCGACATTTGCTGTCCTGACAGTTGCATATTTCTCGGGCTACAAGCAGGCAGCATCAATCGCTATCGGCTGGGTCGTTCTATCTTCGATAGCAATTTTGACTCTCGAATATGTCAACTACATCCGACACTGGGGACTCAGACGTGATGATTCGGATAAGAAATTTCAAGCAGAGCATGCATGGAACACTGAAGCGAAGTGGTCACGCTGGAGTCTTCTCGAATTAACTCGTCATAGCGATCACCATCTTCGCGCATCCGTACCTTTCTGGAAACTCCGACCTCACCCCGATGCCCCAACTCTGCCTTCTGGTTACTACGCGTGTTGGTGGCCTTGCTTAATACCTCCAATATGGAGGCGAATTATGGCTGGTAGAGCGCCAAACGTCTAATCAGACGACCCCTAAAATTCTAGATAACGGGAATTGAGGCTCTTTGGAAATGTCGAATGCGCCCTTAATAGCATGCAAATCATCAGACTTCCCCTCCCTGTGGTAGACTGTGGCGAGGATCTCATTCTTTGAGACCGGACTTCCTACCCCCACGTGGACAATAATCCCGACCGAATGGTCGATCGAACCCCCCAATTCTATTCTACCTGCTCCAAGCTTAAGACACAAATCGGCAATCGAAACCGCATTTATATTCGAAACCCATCCTTCGTAATCCGAGAGAACGTCCGTCGAATATAGCTCGGAGTCGATCAGGCCAAGGCCTGCAAACATGCCTTGATCAGAATCGAATATCGATGCATCTCCCCCTTGCGCCTCTACCATCTCCAAGAATTTACTAAATGCAGACCCATCGTAGAGTGAATCAAGTATCATAGCCGATCCATGTCCCTGATCAACGGCCAAACCTATCGAACTGAGAAGTAAGCCGCCTTGAATACACACCAACTCTTCCAGATCATCAGGCCCCCTTCCACAAAGTGCCTCAACAGACTCAACAATCTCGAGGGAGTTGCCCACCGCATGCCCAATCGGATGATCCATCGATGTTATCAGACAAGTTGTAGAAATCCCCATTCCTTCAGCGACGCTCTTCATGGAATACGCTAGCTCTTCAGCTGAAGCCTTATCTTTCATGAATGCGGCACTGCCTGTCTTCACATCAAGTACGAGTGCACTAATTCCCTCTGCTGCCTTCTTGGAGACTATACTTCCAGTGATAAGTGGAACAGACGCCACCAATCCAGAAATGTCTCTCAGAGCATACATCCGACGGTCAGCAGGAACCAGGTCTTCAGTCTGACCAACCATTGCAACTCCTATCTTCGAAACCTGCTCGATTAATTCTTCAACTGGGATACCAGTTCTAAAACCAGGTATCGATTCTAATTTGTCAAGAGTACCCCCCGTATGTCCCAGCCCTCGTCCCGATATCATCGGAACCTTCGCTCCGCAGGCCGCTAAAGCAGGTGCCAGGGCTATCGACACTTTGTCGCCAACACCGCCTGTTGAGTGCTTGTCAACAACGAGTGCGCTCATCTCTTCAGGCCAATGAATTACAGTTCCTGAGTCCCGCATCTCCTTTGTCAAGAGAACCGTCTCACTTGAATCAAGTCCATTCTCGAATATTTCTGCGAGATATTCGATTACCTCCTCATCAGACATCGATCCATCTGATACAGATTGTACAAATATCTCGATACCCCTTTTGCGCCCTCCCATGTAGATTCACATCCGAGTAAAGTGAATGATGCCTTCCATCAAAATGTGGGATAACACCCGAATAAAGTAAGTGAATCATTAACTCCGTATTTACACGTTGACATCGGCACCGCATTTTTGAGGAAGAGCAATCTGGCTGAGGGTATGGGCCGAAGGCATACCCTCAGTGTAGCATTGACGACGCTACTCATCATGATTATGTTGGGCTCTTCTGCCGCCCCTCTTGCATTGGAGGAATACAACGCAGCATCAACACACTCGGATTCGGGAATTCATGCGGAGTTTAACCATCCGTCAATAGTTGTCGTAGGATCTCAAATCGAACCTATGACTTTTGACGCAGTACCGGCATTTGGTAGTGAGGCAGAAGGAGACTGCACCCCTCCAATTATATGTCCTCAGCCAGAACCCCCTGTGAAGGTAGCAGATATCCCCTCTTCGGGCACATTGGGCCAAAATTCAGGCATGGTTGCTATGGATGGGATGCTCTACTTCGATGCAAATACTCCGAAGTCACAGTTGTGGAAATACGATCCCTCAACCAATTCAATCTCCGAGATCACAACAATCTCCCAGTCAAGTTCCTACGGGGGCCAGGTGGGCAAGTATGGCGGATTCGCAATTCTTGACCACATTCTTTACTTCGATGCCACTGAATCTGCATCTGGAACTGAATTATGGGCGTACAGCCCCTTGAATGATACTTACTGGATGACCGAGGATATACGCCCCGGCAGTGCTGGAAGTAAGCCTGGAAGCAGCACCGGATTGATTCCCATGTCTGGGAAATTATGGTTTAATGCTGAAGATGGCACAACGGGAAGTGAATTGTGGAGTTACGATCCAACCTCTGGAACAGCAGAGATTGTGGCCGACCTATCCCCTGGATCATCTGGCTCTTCTCCGGGAGTATTCTCCGGTCTAGTTCCCATTTCAGATAGATGGCTATTGTTTGATGCAGATGATGGCTCGTTTGGAATAGAGCCATGGGTACATGATACGCTCACAGGACACACGAGCCTTCTCGGAGACATCAATCCCGGAAATACTCCGAGTTTACCAGGTTACTTGCTGCCATTCAAAGATGTGGGGGACCATATCGTGTTCGATGCAAGTAACCAAACCTATGGGACAGAACTCTGGGCCATAGACAAAACATCTCAAAACTGGGAAGCTACCTTGGCTTGCGATATCTGGCAGGGAAGCTCAAGTGGACAACCGAACTCTGGTTCAGACGATCCATTAGTTATCGGAGACAGAATCTACTTTTCCGCGAGAGATCAGGCTTATGGCAATGAATTGTGGTCGTTCAATTCTGTAGATCAGACCTGCACGCGTAATTCAGACATAAGGCCAGGATCACAGGGCAGCAATCCAGGCTCAGTCTCAGAAGGCTTCCACAACATAGCCGGAATGATTGCATTTTCTGCTAATGATGGTGTAACTGGAAATGAGTTGTGGTTTCACTCGCCTGAGAACTCGACATCGTGGCTCTCTGCTGATCTTACGTCGGGCGTGATATCTTCCTATCCGGGACAATACAGCGGCTTCACCGCTACCGATGAAGGCTATTCTTATTTCACAGCATCATCGGCTAGTAGTGGCTATGAGCCACATGTTGTCAATACAGATGACTTCTCCGCCTCCTTGCTTGCAGATATTCGACCAGGATCCCACTCTAGTGAATCAGCTCGGAGCACAGGTTACGTGATATTGGATAGAGACATGTATTTCGATGCTAAAGAGAGCGCATCTGGAAGTGATCTCTGGGTTGTAAGAAACGCAACCAACAACTCAGCAGTGGCATGGACTGTATCACCAGCACTCCCCTATGGTCTAGAGATATCCCCTGTTGATGGAACGATAAGTGGGACCCCGACCCAAGTGACTGAACTTGTGACATATCAGGTAGACGCAACCAATTCTTCAGGAGTAACAGCAAGCATCTACATCGAGATAGCCGTGCTTGCCGATTCTGACCTTGACGGCATGCCTGATAGTGTCCCAGATGATCTTTCAACATATACCGATTTAATTTCTGACTCAGACGACGACAATGACGGCCTCTCCGACTCAATAGAGGCAAATTCAGGCTCTTCTCCATTGGATGTTGATTCAGACAACGACGGTTTCTGCGACGGTCCAATCGAAATATCAGGGGTTTGTACATACGGACCAGATCCTTTCCCAATGAATCCTAATTTCCCGGTTGATACGGATGGCGATGGGTTAGCCGACTCTGATTTCGACGGAAATGGTCCGGCAGTAGCTGATGACGATGACGATAATGATGGATTCAGCGACTCAGAGGATGCCTTCCCCTTGGACCCATCCGATTGGCTCGATACAGATGGCGATACTGTCGGAGATCTTTCTGATACAGATGACGATAACGATGGTGTAGACGATACGGATGAGAGCATAGCAGGAACGAATCCAACTTCCGTGGACACTGACAGTGACGGTATTTGCGATGGCCCCTACGATCGACAGTCCTGTACTGCGGGCCCAGATCCATATCCTGTAGATCCCACACTTCCAATGGATACGGATGGGGATGGTCTATGGGATAATCTCCCTGATGGGGCTTCAGCCAACTTCGTTGAGGATTATGACGACGACGGCGACGGTCTCGATGACAGCGTTGAAACTGGAACCGGATTCTACATCTCGACCTCTGACCGGGGAACAGATCCGCTAAACCCAGATTCGGATGGCGATGGATTCTGCGATGGGAGCAATGAGGTAGTTGGCGTATGCTCTAGAGGCGAGGACCCTGAGCCTTTCAATCCGAATATACCAATGGACAGAGATCAAGATCGCCTTGCAGACCAAGTCGACCCTCAATGGCCGGCCTTCTATGGTGACGAGGATGCTGATGACGATGGAGACGGTTATACGGACAGCATGGAGTACAAATGCGATTCCTCCGCACTAAATCCGAACGATACTCCAGACGATCTAGATGGCGACTACATCTGCGACGATGAAGACCCAGATATGGATGGAGACGGGGTATTCAATTCAGAAGACAAGTTCCCAGAAGATCCCAATGATTGGAGCGATTTCGACAATGACGGAATAGGCGACAACTCTGATCCAGACTCGGATGGTGACGGCCTTGCCAACGAATACGAGCATCCCGAATGTATCCTCTCCCTTGATTGTGACATGGACGGAACCCCTGACGTCTCTGACCCATTCCCAACTGACCCGAGTGAGTATTTGGATACAGATAACGACGGAATAGGCGATAATTCTGATCCAGATTCAGATGGCGACAAAGTTTGCGATGGAAGCGCAAGCTTCCCTGGAATATGCTCTGGTGGGCCAGATGCATTCCCCTCGGACCCAGCTGCCTACCTTGATACCGACGGCGACGGTCTCACAGATTACCTGATAGAAGGCATACCCTCGACGTTAGTGATAGATCTTGACGACGACGGCGACGGTTGGGATGATCTAGACGAGATACGTTGCAGATCAGACCCGCTTGATTCCAACGACGTGCCGAGTGATGTCGATAACAACAAAGAATGTGAGTCGGTGGGGGCCCAAGTGAGTGAGACATTTGCAGTATTCGGTGCTTTCATCGCCCTCCTCCTTGTAGTTGGCCTATTCATGGCCCCTCTAATCCGGGACCGTCTTCGAAAAAGACTCGAATCATCCCGTTCCGAGGATGAAGGTTGACTCTGAAAATCGGATTGATCTGCATGAGTGAAGACCCTCCACGAGATGAAGAATCAGAGAACCTTCCAAATCCATTCGCAGGATTGAGTGGCGACATAAAGGAGAGAATTGAGGAGGAAAAAAAATCTGCAGCTCAGGACGAGCAGCAGGCTGCACTAGATTTCATCAGAATATTCAGGTTGAAGGAACGATTGTCTACTCTGCAAGCTCCTAATGAGCAGATCGAGGTGATGCTAAGTGGCCCCCTCGTCTCTAAAACGATTCACAAAGACCCCGTCACATCGGTGTCTTTCATCGACGATTCCATCTGTGCCTCGGTTGGTATGGATCAAAGGATACATTTCTGGGACCCCATCGATGATACCGTTGTGAAAACACTCGACCAAACTGCATACAAGGGCCAATTGGTAACAACGCCGGATAGGTCCATTCTCGCTTGTGGGTCGCTAGACAAAACAGTCCAAATGTGGAGCACTTCTGATGGCGAGCTTATCCAAACATTGGATTTAGGCGGGTTTGGAGTACTCAGCGTAGCTATCCACCCAGATGGGTCGATGATGGCTTCCGGCCTCTACAATGGAAACGTTAGATTAACCAATATTAAGACACTAGAAACGCATGCTGAGTTCAGAGCACATGAGGGCGCCGTGACTGCATTGTCATTCTCCTCCACAGGCAATACTTTTGCTACTGGGGGGCAAGATGGCTCAGTAAATGTCTGGAAATTACCCGATCCAACTCATATCGCCGGCTCATCTGAGTTCGGGAAACCAATCAATTCTCTTGTGATGCTTGATGATGACCGGTCAGTATTGGTCGCATTTGATCACAAGCTTATACATCGATGGAATACTCAAGAGCGCGAGATAGATGGGACATTTTCCGGTCACTCTGGGGAAGTATACTCCCTTTCCATCTCACCAGACAGAACGCTTCTAGCAAGCGGTTCGAAGGATAACACAATTAGAATATGGGACATAGATTCTTTCATTGAGCGTAAGACGCTGAGAGGCAACAGAGGAAGGATCAACGATGTTAGGTTCAGTAATGATGGCGATTACCTTTTCTCGGGGAATTCTGAAGGGGAAGTTGCATACTGGGGGGTCCAATTAGATGTTACACAGCGAGTGTTGGATATAGTTGAGCAGATGTTGATAGATGGCGGCTTCAACGTCAGAAGAACAAGAAAGCAGACTGTATTGATCTCGCTAGCCACTAATTGATTCAGAACTTCTTTTTCATTTTCGGCATCTTTCTACCAGAGCCGCTGCCAGAATCTTCTTCATAATCATCATCCATCGAACCGGTTGGCAGGGACAGGTAGACCGCAGTCAACTCCATCAGATACGTCGCCACGAATATCCCTCCCCATTGCCATATCTCGGTCCACCCAAGTACTGCATAAGCAATCACGGCAGCAGCCATGGGACGGATCCAAGACAAGGACGAACGCAGGGTGAACCCCACCTTTCTAATCGATTGGGACCTCCCCGCCATGACCCTCCCAGCAATAACCGGTTCTTGATGTTCGCACCGATATCGTAATTTCGTATCACAATTTCTGAATCAATGACTATACGTGTCGAGTTATACCTTTCATCAGCGGCAGGTAATATATACAGTGACAAACTGAACGAGTAACAATGAGCGAAGCGGATGAAAAGCAGATGATGCCAATCATAATTTCTGGAGCAATAGGCGCGATGGCTCTTGCCGATGCCTTTGTGGTAACTGGAGACTCGGACGACATGGCCAAAATACTGCTTGGAGTAGGCTCTCTCGCAGTCGCAGCGATGCTCTTTTTCTCAGGCGGCCAATCGATGCCTTCTCTTCCATTCGGTTCCAAAGAGGAAGAGCCTGAAGAGGAACCGGAGACCAAGTTCTGAGGTGAATTAAGATGTGGGAACATAGAAGCATATCAAACACAGAAATGAGAAAGGCAAAGACCATTGCCCCCTCGGAGACTTATGTCCGGCTGATGGATGCTATTCAAGACAGCATAAAGGATGCTGAGAGCAAAGAACTCGATCACGAGAAATTCCTGAAGCATATACCCATGGAAGGACCTTGGGCCCGTCTGGATGGCAATGATGAGGCTAAGGACAACCCAATTGAGAGGTACGTTGGGCCAGGGAAGGCACGATTGATGAACACCAATCTGTTCCTAGGCTCGTCATGGATCGATACGCAGAGATTCAAGTTCGAACGTCGAATTGACACCCCTGCGGACTTTATCCGACAGAAGACCGTAGTCAATGCAAATATGTGGACACCAAAGCAGGTATCTACAACTCAAACACTATTTTTCTGCTCCACGGGGGATGAAGATCGCCTGGGCGGATCAGTTCTGTCGAGTAATGGAAAGCCGAAGAATAACATATCCGACCAACATCCATTCCTGGGCAAGGGCGATTCGTCATATGCAGAATGGGAACCAATCCTATGGGGGCTCGGACATAGAGGCGTAGTCCCTGGATCCGACCCACAAGACAAGGTGTACTATCCATCGCTCATGCATCGCGGCGTCACATTCAACAACAGGCTCGGCTGGACAAGATACTCTCCTGCAGGATTCGGAAAGGATGCCAGCGGTTACATGATGACCAGACCTTACTCATGGATATGGCCTGCTGTGGATGGTAACAGGGAGAACGCAACCGCGTTCAATCTCCTGGTTAACATGCCCGACAGAAGAGCCTCATTTGGAGAGGATGGCATTACCGATGTTTACATCACTACAGGAAAGACATCCCTCTACACGATGATGGGCATGATGAGATCCGCTACCGTGCGGCAAATGTTCGGCGGCGGTTCGGAGCTAGTCCCTCTTGAATTCCATCTCGTCGAACCTGGTATCGATGAATGGATACGGGGAGCCAGCGATGAAGACAAATACGCAAGACTGTTTGAAGTCACAGCTGCTTTAGGATACTATCTCACAAGCAACGAGACTGGAACACTCGGAGGCGGAGGGAAGAGACGTCGCCTTGTTGTCTACCCGGATGACCAAGGAAATCTACTCACATGTGTGAATGCAAGTCAAGTCGCGGATCACGCATTGAAGACCAACTTCACTGCATCCCTGTTCACCAAGCTAGATCAGGCTGATTTCATGAACAGAGTATCCAGAAGGTTCACGGCATATGCAGATCTTGTTGCTCGAAGCGAGAGCAGCAGAGGTGCAAAGTGGATAAGCTCAGCCATGGTCGATGGCGAGAATGTGCAGGGCCCGAACGTCCACACAATTCTGGCAGTGCGTGGTTACGATATCATGACGATGAGCGAATACATGGACACTTTCAATGACGTCTCGGCAGCACCGGAGCGTATCATACGCCGTTGCATACAGTCCATAGGAACAAACGCGCTGAAGACGCTGTACAGGCTCGATGATCTCGGAGAGGTACCGGGCCAGTCGCCCTTCAAGCACATATTCGCTCCAGATGACGGCAAGCCATTCGTATATTTCACAGACCTCAGGTTCCTAGTGCCTAACTCAATAGACCAGATGAGAACCCTCGTCGGGAGCAAGGGAGCAGACAGAGGTAGGATGCGCGATGCATTCGCAGAGATGACCGGGGCCGACCCACTCACCGCACTTTCAGTCTCAGATATCTGCCTCCCGTTCCTGGCTGATATGGGTGAAGACAGCTGGCAGACTGGTACGGGCCTCAACACGGACGAGATCATTGTAGAGGTGACCATGGCAGTAGACCCCGCAAGAGTCTGGAAAGCCTTGCTTGAACCAACTCTGGACGAGGTATTCGACATGCCAAAGGGCGGAAAGGGAACAGCGGCAAATATCTGGGGCGATGTATTCATCCAGAACGACGCACTTCATGACAGGATGCGGAAAGACGGACAGGGGGACTTCCTCAAGATACTCCAACTCGCGTATAATTGGTCAAATGATCATTCAAGGAAAAGGCACAAGGATGCATTTTAACGGCCAAGAAGCCAAGAAGCCTATGGCTGAATCGCTTCACGCATAGACGATGGACCCCTTCCAGGCGCTTATCGCTGCGTCCACTGGGCTGGGCCTGGCCGCAGCTTCCGGATTCAGGGTATTCCTGCCTCCATTCCTGATGGCTGTGTGGGTGAGGTTCGGTTTCCTGGACGTCAATATAGATGGTACTGAATTCGAGGCTTTCTCATCGGACGTGTCAATCCTACTTCTGGGCGTGGCTTCCCTATCCGAGATATTGGCCTATAAGATCCCATGGATGGACAACATGCTCGACTCACTCGCGACCCCAATGGCAGGCCTAGCAGGGGTATCAGTAGTCGCCATATCCTTGGAGGGTGCAGACCCTTCCGTCCAATGGGCCCTCGCAATTATCGCAGGAGGAGGCACATCCCTGTCAATCCAGTCCGCCACCGTGGCCGGAAGAGGGCTTTCCTCGATGTTCACACTTGGCCTGGCGAATCCATTTTTCTCCATCATCGAAGACGTCGCCTCAGTCTCGCTGATTTTCATCGCCTTGTTGGCGCCATTGTTGGCGCTATTCGCATCATCAATGCTCATATTCGTAATATTACGAAGAAAAATGCAGGAATCTGACTCCCATAATAGTGAATAAATGAGGGCATTGTTCAACATATGTAGCGAGAAAAGACTCTTGTGTAATTCTGAAGGCTGTTCAGTTAGGGGGGGTACAGCATGCAAATACTGCCAGTATTCCCCCCAGAGACGGTCAGAGACTACTTGGTGGTCGTTCTTGCCATCGCATTCCTAATCAGAATCATTTTGGTAATCGGACCACTTCGACGACTTGCAACATCAATCGATGATGACATGGAGCAAAGAAGCACCATCTCAAATCTGATGAATGTGAGCGAGATATTCCTGAAGCCTTCGATTCAGAGGCTCGGCAGGTCTTTCATTCTCAGTGAAGTATTCATCCTCTTCGCACCCATGATAATCGCCCTCCCTGTGATGACCTTGGTAGGAGCCAGAGAAATACACGCATCCGCACTCTCTCCGATATCTTACCCTCTTTTCGCTGGATTCCTTGTAGTGTGGCTGGCTCGAGATATACGCAGGTCATCGAGACTCAGAGCATTCTTGGAGGCGACACATATTCGATTAGAGGGCATGTGGGTGTTCGCCGAGGAGGAGTTCAAGTCGTGGAATCTGAATCAAGACTTCAGAAGATCTTGGTTCCTTAATGAGTTGCAGCAGGCCGACCTAAATGAGACAGCTGAAGAGGAGAGTGGTATCTTCTCAGGTTTCGCGGGCCTATTGTCAAAAAATCCGATCGCCGTCGCTGTTGTAAAACAGATAAAGCGCGGACTTGACTCTAACATTCTCGCACCTTTCTCCGCTCAGATACATGCTACTGTGATGAGCGTAATTCGAATGAGAATGAATCAGATTGTCGGAGAGCAGCTAGAGGATTTTCGTCGCAAATCGCCAATGAGGAGGGCCAATCTTCTATTCGAGGCCCTGCTTCCAACCATGTTCATAGCAGCACTTTTGATGCTACACGCAGGTGGAATCTGACGATTACAGTATCCACATTAGGAAGCGTTAGTTAATTTCGCCATTGATCGCTCTGAGGGAGTCACTAGGGCCAACCAAATTATTCCCATTGCTATTTGAATAAACGCAGTAACAGCGATTGTTTCTCGAAGGCTGAGAACATCATATTCCAGAATCAACCCGGCACCAAGTGCAGAGAAGCCCATCATCCCAGTCAAGAGCAAGTAATCCGTACCTGCGACACGACCACGCCATTCATCCTCCGTTCGCTCTTGAAGGAGGGTAGTGCTCAGAACCCAGTTTATACCGCTGCTCCCGTGAGATATGAAAACCAGTACTAGGATAATCCATGTCCATTCAACGGCTGATATGGCGAGATAGAATATGCCTGCGATGAGGATTGACCATCCAAGAAGAGAAGGCCTCAGCCTGTCTGATTGCATGAGCCTCCTGCCCACTACGGGACCAGTGCCGGATCCGAATCCACGAGCCATATACAGTACCCCTATGGATCCAGCAGCGACTGTTCCGAATCCAGCTTCCATGCCAATAAGTATGAGCAGAAATACCTGAGCACCACCACCAGCAGCCCACATCGCCTTGGCAAAAACAACCCTGCGTATGGGCGGATTCGATCTTATGTGCCTCCAGCCGTCCACAATCTCCACTAGGCCGGTCAATAGCCCCCCTTCGCCTCGCTCTTCCTTGCTGGGGCCCCCGAACGGCAGGCTGGCGAACATCAATGCGGAGACTAGGAATGTTAGAGTATCAATCCAGAGTGCCGTTTCAATGCCCAACTGGGAGATTGTCAGCCCACCTAGGCCCGCACCTATGCCAAGAGAGGCAGACCACCCTGCACTTCCCATGGCATTTGCCGTCAAGAGCTCATCCTCATCGCATATATTCGGAAGATACGCATATTCAGCAGGGTCGAATAGGACCCTGGCAAGAACCAGCGTAGAGGTCAGGGCGTAGACTGACCAGAGACTGCCTAGCAGGTCAAATGCAAGGAATGCCGTGAGAACTACGAATGAGGAACCATTGGCTAGAACCATCAGGCCTCTCCTGGAATACCTGTCAGCAAACATCCCTGTTAGCGGCTCCAGAGGTGCATGTGTCAAACTGCGAACGGCCATAACGCCAGCTATGGCGAGCGGCGAACCGTCCGAGACTTCACCCGCAAGCAGGAACATCGAGATTATTGTGAACCAGTCTCCGATGAATGATATCATATTCGCAGCAAAGAGCCTCCTAAACGGACGATTCTTACGAAGTAGTTCCACGTACCCTATGCTTGTCACAGTGTAAGCCGGAAGGAGCAGGTTATCATCTAATGCATCAAGCCAATTGCTATGTGTTTTCAGCATAGCAGCCCCCAACATGCGCGAGCGACGTTTGGTGTGGATCGACCTAGAGATGACTGGCTTACGCCCAGATGAAGGGGATTGCATAATTGAAATAGCTACAATAGTCACTGAGGGTGATCTATCGCTAGTTGCAGAGGGTCCAGTACTTGCAATAGCCCCCAACGATTTGAGCCGTCTTGATTCCATGGACGAATGGAATACGAAGACTCACACATCCTCTGGGCTAATAGAGAGGATAAGGAGTGGCGGTGTCGATATTTTAGAGGCAGAATCTGCAACTCTCTCCTTCTTGAAGGAACACTGCCCACCTGGGCTTCCTTTAGCAGGCTCTTCAGTACACCATGATCGTCGCTTCATAAGAAAGGAGATGCCTGCGTTGGATGAGTTTCTCTCTTATCGAATAGTCGACGTATCGTCATTCAAAGAGGTCATCAGGAGATGGGCGCCAGATCTCCCCCGGCATACGAAGCCCCCTAACCACAAGGCTCTGGAGGACATAAGGGGCTCAATAAGCGAATTGCAGTATTACAGGGACTCAGTTTTCAAAATCTGATATCAAATTACATGAATGAGAGTTGGCTAGATTGACTAAGCGCCCTGTTCATTCGATTGGAACGCCGTCTGAATCAGTCAATACTACATTTATGGCTAAGCCACGCCTGTGAAAGGCAATCAATTCCACTCCATGTATTCTGTGCCCTGTCACAGCCCGTCCGATTACTGGGCGATCTTCTTCATCCGGTAGTTCGGTAAGAGGCCTTCTTACGCCTTCTACGTCATTGAACCATGGGGCTGCCCCCTCAGGAGAAAACCAGACTCCAAGGATCATGTCTACTCCCTCGGTGAATTGGGCAGCCTCTGCATCGGCCCCACTCGGAACTGCTGGAGCATTCGGATGAGTATGCAGCCAGTGGGTAAACCTCCCTCCGCGAGGGCCCCTATCTTCAGAGAATAGACCATCCACCCACTCTTCTGGAACGTGATGAACCTCATAGGAATCACCACGATTCACAAGATGAGGCCTCCCAACCAACATCCCTTGACCCGCAAATAGCCCAGGTTCATTCGACGAACCGATGTAACGAGACAATCCCTCGGAGCAATCCATTTTTTCATTATCCACGTCTATTCCTACAAGTATCTCATCTGGAAGCGATTTGAATGTCCATTCGAGTATTTCAGATAGCGAATTTATTGGTATAGCTACCAGACCAGCATACGCATCTCGATTTTCAAGGGACGTTAGATTGTACCTCTGGGCCGCACTAAACAGCCAATCAGGAATCCCCTCACGCATCATTTAGCCCACACCCGCCTTATTCATAGTCATGATTAGGAATTAAACCCAGATCTAACACCACATGATCCCATCTTGGCGCGTAACTTTTGATCCGATGCATTTCCATTGGATGAACATTGAAATTATCCGAAGCGGCCTGAATTTCCGATACCCAATTATCCGAATAGCGATCATATTCTCCTGAGGCTGCTAATCCATGAAGATGAATCACGCCTCCTCTATCCGACATAGCCCCAATAGCCGCATTAACAGCAGATGTTGCATCAGGAAGAAGCCCTAGGATGATTCGATCAACCACTAGATTACTCGATGTCACCGTTTCTCTACAATCTCCTTCCAGGATAGTACATTGATGTTCAACCCTATTCTCCTTTAGATTCCATTTCAGCGCCTCTATCGCGGCATCATTCCATTCACAGGACCATGCTGTGATGCTGGGGTCTGCCATGAGGGAAGGAAGG